>ERZ650308.8-NODE-8-length-121565-cov-20.047568_pt1 | contig 121565 bp, 98 predicted proteins | sample MGYA00376244_ERZ650308 | MGnify/ENA primary metagenome ERZ650308 (study PRJEB26733, sample SAMN07839295) | wastewater metagenome | biome: small river; feature: stream; material: water | place: USA: North Carolina | collected 2016-04-26 ... | reverse complement strand
CTTTTTGTCTTTGGGACAAGACCGTGTCTTTAACCACTGGAAGGGTCTGGGCTTGTAAATCAACCGAGCAACATAGTGTAAATAAACATAATGTAATAATCCTACAATTCATATACAAATAATTCTAAATATAAAAATAGCTTTGGCCATAACGGCTAAAGCTACGCGCACGCGCAGAGGCGCGTAAGTTAGAATCATTCTAAGCTGTGTAGAAATAATTGATGTTCATCCTTGTACAAGTTTAAAAAACTTGTACAAATTCTAGATTATATTCTGTTTATTGAGGAACTCAGATGGTGTTAAACCCATCTTTTGCTTAAAGGCGTTAAAGAAAGTAGTTCTTGAACCAAATCCCGCCTGTTTAGCTAAGGCATCTAAAGTCAATAATTCATTGCTACCATTGTCAATCAATTCGATCACATAATTGATTTTATGGTCGTTTTTCCACGCATTAAAATTAATATTCAAGTGTTCATTGAAGTAATAACTTAGATGATGCACTGGTATATCTGTGTCCGCTGACATGGTTGAAAGACTGAATTCAGGATTTAAATAAGGCTTGGTTTGGCAATATTGCTCAATTTTATCATGCAATAATTGCAGTTTTTCATCTGAAATTTCGAAACTTCTCACCACCTTTTTAGGAAGTAGTTCAGCGGCAGGTTCTTTTATCTTATTCGGCAGCACGAAATCAAGTTGTGGTAATCCGTACAATATATTAGGAAAAAATAATAAGGATACATTAAATAGAACCAACCCAATCAATGTCACATTTAAAAAATAATATCCCTTCACTTCAGCAATTTTATAATCTAAAGTTTGAAATGAAAAAATAGTAAATATTAGAAAGCTAGTATAAACAAGTAGTGTGTTGAAAATTAAAAAAACCAACCAAGTGTAAATCAATTTAGCTTGCTTGTTCTCTGGCCTTTCGTATTTAAATTTTAAGAACATTAAACGAATACATATCAATACGTAGATCAAACCAATTAGGGGCCTAAATATAAAATTGACCACCGAAGGGACAAATAAATTTTTATTTTTTAATATTTCTGCAGGATTTTGCAGGACCCTTGTTGCAAACTCAATCTTGTCTTCATAACTACTAAAAAGATGGGGCAAAATATTAATGCATAAAATGAAAGCGGGAACAAAATGTAACCAATCAGTTTTAGATAATCTATAGTCATCTCTTAAAACCCCTCGAACATAAAAATAAAGTATTGGCCCAACAGTTAAAAAAAGTGGGGTGAAATTCACCAATAAAATAGCAATCATTGTTTTGCTACCAGAATAAATCGTAGCATAATGTGCTAAAGAATACAAGTTATTGATAAAGAAAAAAATAAATAAAAACAGATTCACCCTATTGGACTCTTTAATGTTGATGAGCAACAGGAATGAAACGATAAAGCCTAATATGGTGATGTACAATAACAAAGTGTGTAAAATTAAATTATATAGCCCAAACTCTAGTAAAAAATATAGATTTTAGTCTAATTTAAAAGGATAAACATGTAGCCAAGCCCAGGATCGAACTGGGATTTAGCGCTTCGGAAACGCTTGTACTAACCATTGTACGACAAGGCCATAAAAATGGACAATTCAAACAAAGATTACCGTCGGAACAACACTTTAATTGCAGCAGGTAAGAAGATAGATGTAGGAAGGCTGCTCATTATTCTAATATCTTCTAATAATGAGGAGGTATTAGATAAAAACCTAAATATGGTTGCAGCATCATTTTTCTTAAATATTCGGGCAAAAATTTCATCACCTGACATCTTTTTATGCTCTAGGATAAATAACAATACAGCGTCGTAAAAATGGTGTCTAGTGAAATGTACTAAAGGGTTTAATGATTGCTTTAATTTTAATTGTTGCACCAATTGGCGCGTTTGTTGTTGAATAAATTGAAAAGCATAACCAGTACTCGCTTTTACTGCCCCTCCCATTGTTCCTATTGAAATAACAGCACCAGTATTGGCACTCAACCTTTTTGTCGTCATTGGAATGGCTCCAATTTCTGTATGTGCAATTTTATAATTTCGTCCTTTATAATGCGATTCCATATAGGCGTTTAGTACCTCATCATATTGAGCTACTTTTAAAATTGAAGGTGAAAATAAAGTATACTCTACCAATGCTTTTTTATCTGACATCGGCAGTAAATACATAAAGGCAGTGGCATCCATTTGAGGCACATTGAAATCCATCAATCTAGCAATGGTATCGTCAAAAACAGGCGAATCAAATTCCACTACAATGCCTTTGAAATGTTGCCAGAGTGCAGATTGGATGCGTTCCCCATTGATACTTGAAAAGACATAGTCTGCAAAAGCTGATCCACCCTCCCAACTTACAGCAGCCCCATTGGGAGTTTGGTCCTTGATTTGTAAGATCTTTGCAGCTACCCAATCAATATGTTCAAACCCTTTTGCAAAATTGCTGATGTATTGGTAAAAGTCTATCCCTTGTATCATTTTATACTCGAATGGATAAGTCGGCAAAGATCTATGCATTCCATCTTTTAGTACTTCTATTTTACTCCATTTTTTACAAACAATCGAATCAAAGGGACCTTCTGCATCTTCCCAAAAACACCATGTTCGATCATTCCCTTTCTCAAAATTTGAGTCAACTACAAGTATCTTTTTTCTACATAATATAGGATCCTTCAATAGATGGTATAACAAAGAATAGCCGGCACATCCAGCACCGGCTATTATATAATCATATTTCTTTACAGTTTCCAATGTCCTAGCCGTTGTTTTGAATCGCTTCGTCACGTCTTACTTTGTCCCAATATTTTTTTGCGACAATCAACATACCAAAACTTTCACCATCTTCTTTACCCATATGTTTGTGGTGCATTTTATGTGCCCATCGAATGGCTTTGATGTATCGGTTGTTTGACTTTGTAAACCATTTGATTCTTTGATGGATAATTACCTCATGTACTATAAAATAAGCCAATCCATACATTGCAACACCTGTTCCTATTCCAGACAACCAGGGCATACCATTGAATGAACCATAAAATATACATGCCATACTTGGAATAGCAAAAATCAAAAAGAACGCATCGTTTTTTTCAAAAAAATGTCCAGTTGGTTGATGATGATCTTCGTGCAAGTACCATAGGAAACCATGCATTACATATCTATGTGTTAACCAAGTAACACCCTCCATTACTGCAAAAGTTAATAACATCGAAACTAAAAATATCATAAAGTAGGGTTTAATGATGCAAAGTTACTACAACAAATTTAAGCTTGTTCTAATTTTTGCATTGAATAAAATAAACAATTTGCCATAATCCGGAATCCTAATTCTGGAACTTAATAAAGCACCATGATTGGTCTTTTTTATCTTCTTAAATAAGGAATAATAATATTTAAATGCCACATACACGCCAAAACGACAAGGAAGGGGAAGTGCTTTAATTCCTTCTAAAGCCGCATCAAAATCTGCCTGAATATCTGCTTCTATTGTTTGTTTATCTGCCAAACTAAAATTACTAAAATCGCAATTTGGGAAATACATGCGCTCCATCCCCACAAAATCGGCTTTAATATCTCTTAAGAAATTCACTTTCTGAAAAGCAGCACCAAGACGCTGCGCTGAGGGCCTCAATGCTTCATATTGCGCTTCGTTCCCATTACAAAATAGCTTCAAACACATTAATCCAACCACTTCTGCACTTCCGAAAATATATTTATTGTAACTCTCCTCATCATGATACTGTTGACAAAGGTCCATTTCCATGCTATATAAAAATGCATCTAATAAGGAACGATCAATATTGAATTGATTGTACGTCAACTGAAAACGATGTAAAATAGGATTTAAACTAATTCCTTTATCTAGGGCCTCGTAGGTGTCTGCCTTGAATTTAGCTAATAAATTTTCTTTATCGTAGTCATGAAAAGTATCTACAATTTCATCTGCAAAACGCACAAAACCATAAATATCATAAATGGGTTGACGAAGTGATTTGTCTAATAATCCTATGGCAGAAGAAAAGCTAGAACTATACAATAAAGTAGTGTACTTACTACTTTGGGCGGTCACTTCGTTATATAATGTTAATGAAGACATATTGAATTATCCTTTATGTTTTTGATCTACAAGCTTTGCCACCACTTCCCCACTAATCAAACTAGGTGGCACACCTGGACCAGGCACTGTTAATTGACCAGTGTAATATAAGTTATTTACTTTTTTACTTTTACAACTAGGTTTCAAATTGGCAGTTTGCAATAAGGTATTTGCTAAGCCATAGGCATTACCTCTGAAAGAATGATACTCCTCTTTAAATTCCTTGACCGCAAAAGAACGTTTGTATACAATTGCATCACGTATGGATTGCCCAATACGCTCTTCGAAACGTTGAATGATCATCTCGAAATATTGATCTCTAATGTCCTCCGTATCTCCTTCCAATCCAGCTGCAATAGGAATCAATAAAAATAAATTTTCACATCCTTCTGGCGCTACAGTAGGATCAGTCACAGAAGGCACACTTGCATAAAATAAAGGTCTCGTTGGCCATTTAGGATCGGAATATATTTCATGTCCGTGTAATCCAAAATCGGTATCAAAAAATAATTGATGATGCAATACCCCTTCGAGTTTTTTATTCAATCCTATATAGTATAATAATGAACTCGGTGCCATCACCCTTGTATCCCAATAGGCACTTGAATAAGATTGATACGCAGGTGCTAATAATTTTGTTTCAATATGGTGATAGTCTCCTGCTCCAATTAATACATCCATTGTATATTGCTGCTTCTCACCTGTAGCATTTTTTAAAGTATGTACTGCTATGGCTTTACCTGAAACTACTTCAATCGAAGTCACTTCCTCTCCTAACTTAAATTGTACACCTAATGAAGTTGCTAAATCATACATCGCCTGCACAATACTATACATGCCAAATTCAGGATACCAAGTACCTCCTTTGATATCTGCATAATTCATCAAACTGTATAATGCAGGAGTTTTTTCTGGTAATGCACCTAAAAACAAAACTGGAAATTCCATTAAAGATTGAATAGCAGGATGCTTGAAAAACTTAGCCACATGCTTTTTCATAGATTGAAATACATCTAACTTGAAAACGCCCTTCACTAAATCCATGTCTAAGAATTCTGTTAATGACAAACCTGGATTGTGCACTAATTTTCCTACCCCTACGTCGTATTTGAATTTAGCCTCTGCCATAAAAGCATCTAATGCTTTAGCAGCACCTGGCTCCACCGACTCTAATAAATTTTGTAATTCGTTGTAATTAGCGGGTATATCCCAACCTTCTTTTTCAAAATAAACTCTGTAAGATGGATCTAATCTTTTAAGTGAATAATAATCACTTACTTTCTTACCAAAGGAATTAAAATATCTTTCAAAAATATCTGGCATCCAATACCAGCTTGGACCCATATCAAAAGTAAATCCTTTTTCTTTAAATTTTCTTGCTCTCCCACCTGGTAAATCATGCTTTTCAATAATTGTTACATCCCATCCCTTTTGTGCCAAGAAACTTGCCGCAGACAATCCTGCAAAACCAGCTCCAATAACAATAACTTTTTTTGATTGCGATGACATGAATTTAATATCGTTGAATCTTTTGTTTTAAAATTTTTCTAGCAAAGTGGATTCTACTTTTGATTGTACCTAGAGGCTCATTTAGTGCATCAGCAATTTCATTGTATTTATACCCTTCGTAATATAAATTGAATGGCGTCCTAAACAACTCTGGTAAATCATGTATGAATTGATTTACTTCCTTCAAATTTAAGTTAGTTATTCCATCATTCACCACCTTGTTGAAAGTTTGATCAATTAAAAAGTCATTTGGACTATTATCCAATACAGTTGATTGTTTTGCTTTACGGCGATAATCATTAATGAATATATTACGCATAATGGTATACAACCATGCTTTGATATTTGTTCCTACATTGTATTTGTCTTTATTGGAAATAGCCCTATACAAGGTATCCTGGTACAAGTCTTTAGCAGACTCATGATCCTTAGTAAGATTGATTGCGAAGGGTCTTAAAAACTCAGCATTTTCGGTAAGTAATAGACTAAATTCTGCGTTTGACATACAATTTTGTTTAACGTTTGAATTATAAAGTTAAACATATAAAATGGAGAATACCTATTTTTTGTTTAATTATTTTAAATAAATATTAAACAAAACAAGCTCGATCAATGGATAAAAGCTAAAATGCTGACTTTGAACTAGTTAATGAACTAGTCGAAGTCAGCATTTTTATACTTTAAGTATTTTTGGGGGAATCAGCCCGATTGGAGGACTAAATTTCTTGTAAAAAAGTGATGGTCTCTGCCAAACTACGCTTAAGATGAATATTACTTGCAATCTTGCCTTTGAATTCCTGAATCAATTGACCAGATAATACAATTGGTATTTCTGGATTGATCGTAGCTAAGTTGGCGAAAAATTTATCCAACTTAAAATTCCTAGCTGGAGACGTGATATGACAGTATAAGTAATCGATCTTTTTAACTTCAGTTAAATATTTTAGATCCACCATTGGTACATTCGCACCAAGATAATCTACATAAATGCCTTTTTGTTTCAACAAAAAGTGTACATATAAAATACCCAATTCGTGATATTCTCCTTCTGGCATAAACAATACAATACGCTTGCTGTAGTTTAACAGTGGCGTTAATTTCTCAATGCCTAATATGATTTTTTGTCTTACAATATTGGTTGCAAGGTGCTCTTGTGCAGGATTGATATGATTGGTCACCCATAGAATACCAACACGTTCCAAGTATGGAAATATAATTTCGTTAATTGTTTTCTCAATCCCTTTTTGTCCGATGTATAAATCTAATTGTCTTTCAAAAGCAACCATATTTAAACCAACCATTTCCTTAATCAAGGCATTCACAACACGCTCTTTTTGTGCATCCAATTGATTCAATGCCATGATCTTTTCTTCCATCTGCTCAGAAGACATCTTGTCTATATGAGAGATTTTGAACCCGTACTTATTGAGTAGGGATACGTTTAGGATCACTTTCAACTCCTCAGCAGAGTAAGAACGAATATTGGTTTCAGTTCTTTGTGGCTGCAAAAAATTATAACGCTGCTCCCAAATACGTATGGTGTGCGCTTTAATTCCAGAGATTTTCTCTAAGTCCTTGATGGTATAAGATGACATACTACAAAAACAACAAATTGATAGAATAGTTCAATCTTGTTAAAAATTAGTGTTCTTAATTCTATTGTGTCTAATCTTTAGAGCAATTTGAAGGCCAAATGTATAAACAAAGCTACTTTTTCAAACCACGCAGGTATTCTCCATACCCACTTTTAGCATATTTGTCTGCTAAAACCAATAATTGCGCTTTATCAATAAAGCCCATACGATAAGCCACTTCTTCGATACAGCCTATCTTTTGACTTTGACGCTTTTCAATCACACGTACAAATTCACAAGCATCCGCTAAAGATTCAAAAGTACCTGTGTCTAGCCATGCGGTACCTCTATTCATAATACCCACTTGCAATTGCTTGCGTTCTAGATATACTTTGTTCACATCGGTGATCTCGTATTCACCTCTTGGTGAAGGAGGAATGTTTTTTGCAATTTCAACAACCTGGTTATCATAAAAATACAAACCAGGTACTGCGTAGTTTGATTTAGGTTGCGTTGGTTTTTCTTCCAAAGACAAAGCATTGTTGTGTTCGTCAAACTCAACTACACCATAACGCTCTGGGTCATTCACTTCATAAGCAAATACCGCAGCGCCTTCTACATCATTGAATGATTGAACCAATTTGCTGAAGCCAGCCCCGTAAAAAATATTATCTCCTAATACCAACGACACTTTATCCTTGCCAATAAAGTCTGCACCAATCACAAATGCTTGAGCCAATCCATTCGGCACAGCTTGTACTGCATAACTAAATTTGCAACCTATCTCTGATCCATCTCCTAACAATCTTTTAAATTGGTCGTTGTCTTCTGGAGTAGTTATGATCAATACTTCTTTGATACCTGCTAACATCAACACTGATAAAGGATAATAAATCATTGGCTTATCATAGATCGGCATTAATTGCTTACTGATTCCTTTGGTAATTGGATACAATCTTGTTCCTGATCCACCTGCTAATATAATTCCTTTCATGTTGCTTGTATTTCTGTGTTAAAGGCTCGCAGCATAGTCCGCGAAGCTGCCTAATGTTTTGTCTTTTTCTGATAAAATAATTTCACTTGTACTCAATTTCCAATCGATATTTAAATCGGCGTCATTGTACATAATGCCCACTTCATTGCCTGGCTGGTAGAACTTATCTACCTTATAAAAGAAAGTAGCTGTTTCGCTTAACACCACAAAGCCATGTGCAAAGCCTGCAGGTACAAAAAATTGTTTGTGGTTATCGGCTGTTAATTCAATGGCAAAATGTTGTCCAAAGCTTGGAGAATCTTTTCTTAAATCAACGGCAATATCCAACACGGCCCCTTCTAACACTCTAACCAATTTTGCTTGCGCAGCATCACCCTTTTGCATATGCAATCCTCTCAAAACTCCTTTTGAAGATTTGGATTGATTGTCTTGCACAAACTCAATGTCCAATCCAGTAGCTGCTTTAAAGTCTCTACTGTTATAGGTTTCAATAAAATAACCACGCGCATCGCCATGCACTTTCTCGTGTACAATAAAACAATCTTTTAGGGGGGTCTGTTCAATTCTCATTATCTGTTCGTATACATTTCGTTATAGTACTGTTGGTATGCGCCACTTGTTACATTGGTCAACCAATCTTCATTATTTAAATACCAGTCAATCGTTTCTGCTAATCCTTCCTCAAAAGTGACAGAGGGCGACCAGCCTAATTCCTTGTTCAACTTAGTCGCATCAATCGCATAACGGCGGTCATGGCCTGGACGATCTTTTACATAAGTGATCAAACCTTCGCTTTCCCCTTTTGCTCTTCCTAATTTTTCGTCCATCTGAGCGCACAATAATTTCACTAAATCAATATTGGTCCATTCGTTGAAGCCTCCAATATTATAGGTATCAGCTCGCTTACCTTGATGAAACACTAAGTCAATTGCACGGGCATGGTCTTTTACAAATAACCAATCACGCGTATACAATCCATCACCATATACTGGCAATGGCTTCTTAGTAATAATATTATGAATAAACAATGGAATCAATTTCTCAGGAAAATGATTCGGGCCATAGTTATTAGAGCAATTAGACACTACAATCGGTAAATGATAGGTCTCTCCGTATGCGCGAACAAAATGATCACTCGCTGCCTTACTTGCAGAATAGGGTGAGTTAGGATCATATGGCGTTGTTTCGGTAAACAATCCTTCCTTACCTAAGCTGCCATATACCTCGTCCGTGGAGACATGGTAAAACAAATGATCTCGCTTAGTTTCCCAAGATCCATCATGTGCTTTTTCATAACTCAAATCTTCCTTCCAATATTCCTTCGCTGTATTTAATAAGTTCACCGTACCAATCACATTCGTGTACACAAAATCTAAAGGTGAAACAATAGAACGATCTACATGAGATTCTGCTGCTAAATGAATCACATCTGTAATCGCATGTTTCGCGAAAATATCTTTTAATGCTGCTGCATCTAAAATATCTGCTTTTACAAAATGATAATTCGCTGCTTTTTCAATATCCTTTAAGTTCTCCAAGTTTCCCGCATAAGTTAATGCGTCTAAATTAAAGATCTGATAATCAGGATATTTATTGACAAATAAACGCACTACATGCGACCCAATAAAGCCTGCCCCTCCTGTAATTAATATGTTCTTTTTCATAGTCTTTTATGAGGGACAAAGATATTAATTCAAACATATATATTAGAAAGTAATTTGACCTTGAATTCAAGATTCTTACTACATTTAAATCCTAAATGGTCAATATGTTACAAAAAGAAAGGTATTATGCATTGGATGTTTTTAGAGGCGCCACGGTTGCCTTAATGATTCTTGTCAATAATCCTGGTTCTTGGGGGCATATTTTCAGCCCTTTAGCGCATGCTAGCTGGCATGGTTGCACGCCTACAGACCTCGTCTTCCCCTTCTTTTTGTTTGCTGTAGGAAATGCGATGGCTTTTGTGATGCCAAAGTTTGAAAAAGGGACGCCATTGGATTTTTGGAAAAAAGTAGTCAAAAGAACCGTACTGATTTTTTTAATTGGTTTGTTTTTAAACTGGAGCCCTTTCGTAAAATGGTCTGATGGACATTTAGTTGCAAAAACCTGGGAGAACATTCGCATTTTAGGTGTCTTACAAAGAATTGCTCTATGTTATTTTTTCGCGTCAATCATTATTTATTATGGAAAATCCAAAATGGCATTTTACATTGGCGGGCTTATATTAATCGCCTATTGGATGTTGAGTTTTTTATTGGGAAGTCAAGGGCATCCATATAGTTTATCAGGTTTTTTTGGCAACGCCATCGACCAAGCTGTCTTAGGTGTTAACCATATCTATAAAGGAGAGGGTGTCCCATTTGATCCAGAGGGATTAATTAGTACCCTACCAGCCATCGTGCAAGTGATTTTTGGATTTTTAGTAGGCGAATACATTCAAGCAAAAGGCAAAAGTTTTGAAATGATTGCTCAATTGCTTTTAGCAGGTGTAGTATTGGTTTTAGCAGGATATATCTGGGACTTTAGTTTCCCAATCAACAAAAAAATATGGACGAGTAGTTATGTATTGTATACTTCTGGCTTAGCTATTATCACATTAAGTGTGTTGATCTATTTATTGGAATTTAAAAACAGCCAAGGTAAATGGAGCCATTTCTTTGACGTTTTTGGAAAGAACCCACTGTTCATTTTTGTACTTAGTGGTTTTTTACCTCGTGTACTCGCTTTGTTGAGATGGGTAGATCATACAGATGAAAAAGGGGAGCCAGTATATACTTCTGCCCTACCTTGGTTTTACCAACATGTTTGTAAAAATATCTCAACTGATTTGCGTGTAGGCTCTTTTGTTTACGCTATCTGCTTCATTGCCTTTTTTGCATTGCTTGCCAATATCTTGGACAAGAAAAAAATATACATCAAGGTTTAACTAAATAGATGTGCTGCTTTTTCAAGACTCTCTGGCTTACCAACGTCTAATAAAATACCATCACTATGATCATAAAAGTGAATGGCATAGTGTTGTGCGATTTGTAAATAAGCATCTATTAAAGAAAACTTACCCTGCATTGTCAATGCTTCAAAGAAATTTGCGTGTACAATTTGTATTCCACTGAATGCTTTAGGAACAGCCATGGCAGGATCTTTTAAAGGATTGGCCCACTTTTCCTCATTTGTTGTATTGTTCTTCCAGCCACACAATGTACCTGCTGTATTAAATATTAAATTTCTACTGGTGGTACGATTGGTTACTGCTAAAGTCGCCACCATCTCACCTTCTGACATCGCTTCAAACGCTTTATCTGCTTCAAACATTTTTGTCAAATCTAAATCTGTTAATATATCGGCATTCATCACCAACCATTTGTCTTCATTTTCAAAATACCCCTTCGCTCTTAACAATCCACCACCCGTTTCAAGTACTTCATCCGACTCATCAGATATAGTCACTTGCGACCCCCAGCCCTTATTTTGATTGATTGTATCTACAATTTGATCTGCAAAATGGTGCACATTCACCACCACTTCGTCAATGCCAAAATCTTGTAAGTATTCGATATTACGTTGTAATAAGGACTTGCCGTTAACAACCGCTAATGCCTTAGGATGATGATCTGTAAAGGGTTTTAACCTTGTACCCAATCCAGCAGCTAAAATCATTGCCTTCATAAAAAATTATTTAACCCAATTCGTTTGATTGGTATGCGCTAAAACTACTTTCACTTTATACTTGTTTTTTAAATGTCTTGCTGTTTGTTCTGCAGCAAACACACTTCTGTGTTGTCCACCCGTGCAACCGAAATTAATTTGTAAGGAGGCAAAGTCTCTTGACAAATAATTTTCTACAGTGATGTCAATCAAATCCCAAACACTATTTAAAAACGTGTTCATTTTTGTTTTTTGTTCCAAAAAATCTTGTACTGGCTTGTCCAACCCAGATAATTTTTTATACTCTTCAAATCTTCCAGGATTTAAAATACCACGCATATCAAAAATAAATCCACCTCCATTCTCAGTCGTATCTGTAGGAAGGCCTTTTTTATAACTAAAGCTATTGATGGTAATGACCAACGGCGTCTCTTCAGAAGCTTGCAAAGGTGTAAATCTATTTAAGACTTCATCGCCCACCATCCAATTTAAGATACCAGCAAAAACGGGTGTGTCTTTATCTAAAGTGTATACTTCTAAAAAGCTTCTCAAATTCCTCAGACCCAATGGGATACTAGTTAAGAAATGTGCTTTGCGTTCAAACAAACCTCTAAATCCATAAGCGCCCAATACCTGCAACAACCTTAATAAAACAAAACCATGGTATTGTTTTTTAAACAATGATGTATTGATGGTCTCGCCTAAAACTTGTTCCGCTTCCTTGATATAATCATTCAATAAACGCTCTTTCCACTCATTAGACAATTCTGCTTTAGCTTGCCACAATAATGAAGCAACATCATAAGGCATTCCACCCTTCATCCCTCCTTGGAAATCTATAAAAAACACCTCATCCCCCTTCACCATAATATTTCTGCTCTGAAAATCACGGAACATAAAATAATTAAAATGACTATCAGACAATTGATCGCTTAATAATTCAAACTCGTCTATCAGCGCTTGCTTATCGTAAGGATATTGTAAAGTATCTAGAAAATAATATTTGTAATATAACAAATCAGTTAATACAGCATGCTTACCAAAGGTTTTCGAAGTAAGGCATTTGGAATAATCAAGGCCTTGATCTCCTTTTACCTGCAATTGAACTAAAGCTTTCAAACTTTTTTGAAACAATTGGTACACCCTCTCTGTCTTTCCCTCTTTTTCCAATACATCTAATAAAGAAGTAGCACCCACATCTTCTTGTATATATATTTTTTGATCAGCACTTACAGCCAATACTTTTGGCACAGGCAATCCTTTTGAATGAAAATGCTGCGCAAAGTAAATAAAGGTTTCATTCTCCTTTACATTCAGGTTAAAAGTAGCGATATAGGAATCGGTGCCCTGTTTAATTCTAAAATAAATTCTATCACCGCCACTTTGCGGTATTTTTTCAATCAGATCCCATGCCTTTCCAGTAAGGGATACATAAAGTTGTTTAATCGATTCCTGCATTGCTTCCATGAACTTAAAAAGGGGGTTATTTACCTCTAAAAGTAATTAATTATGCTCTACCCAACACAAAAACTCAAAAAAGTATTAAATTGATTCAAAATACCCCTCATGAATAAAAAAATCAAGTTGCTTTCTAATGCATTGATCATGATGTTAATGACCATTTGCAGCATTAACGCCTTTGCACAAACTTTAAAAATTAATGGTACCGTTGTAGACGGCAAAGGAAGTCCTTTAGAAGGCGTTACTGTAAAAGTTCAAGCTTCCAATGCTTTTACCACCTCCAATAAAGCTGGCGAATTTACTATCAATGCCAAAGTGGACGACTTGATTGAATTTAGCATTGTGGGCTTTGAAGGAAAAAAAGTAAAAGCAACTAACAGCACATTAAAAGTTGTTTTAAATGCAGCCACTACAGACCTTCAAGACGTGATCTTGGTGGGAAGCCGCGGTACAGGCCGAGCAAAGTTGGAGTCGCCAGTTCCTGTAGATGTGATTAAAATTTCAGAGATAGCTGTGAATACCGCAAGAATGGATTTGACTTCCTCTTTAAATTATGCAGCACCTTCCTTTAACTATAATAAACAATCTGGAGCAGACGGTGCTGACCACGTGGACATTGGTACATTAAGAGGACTTGGCCCAGACCAGACCTTAGTATTGATTAATGGCAAGCGTAGACATAGCACGGCTTTAGTAGGCTTATTTGGTACTAGAGGCAGAGGAAATTCAGGAGTTGATTTAAATGGATTTTCTCAAGCTGCTGTAGACAGAATTGAAATATTAAGAGACGGCGCATCTGCACAATATGGCTCTGACGCGATTGCTGGTGTAATGAACGTAGTCTTAAGAAAAAATACCAACGAGTGGAATATCACTACTGGCCTAGCTGGTTATTATGATAAAAAATTCAACACCTACCAACACCGAGCGAATAAGGATTATTTATATGGCAATCCAATTGACGGTGTAACAAGTGCTATTCAAGCGAATCGCGGATTTGATTTGGGCAAAAAAGGTGGATTCATCAATTTGTCATTTGATGTATTAGATCAAGGAAAAACATTCCGTCAGGCTGCAAGCTCAGATATTGCTGATAAAGATGGCTTACCTACCAACACTTGGAGACAAGGATTTGGTGATGGTTCTTTGACTTCTTACGGAACCATGATGAACTTAGAATTACCATTGGGTGACAATATTAAGTTTTACGCATTTGGTGGATTCAACAATAAAAAATCAGACGCCTACGCGTATACAAGAAACTGGTCTGCGAGACCAACCCGCTTCCCTGTCAACAATGATGGAAGTTTAAAATTTGTTCCAGGCATTATGTTCCAATCAGGTTCTGGTGACACCAGTTTCAACCCTCGTATACAAGCAAAGATTCAAGACATATCCATGGTGACTGGATTTTCTAAAGAAACGAAAAACGGATGGAGCTGGGATTTCAGTAATGCATTCGGTTATAATGATTTTCATTATTTCGGCGCGGGCACATTCAATGCTTCTGATATTGGTAATATTACAAAGACGAACTTTGATGATGGTGGATTTAATTTCTTACAAAACACCACCAACTTTGATCTATCAAAACAATTTGGTACCGTAAATAATGGTGGACTTAAAGTCGCTTATGGAGCAGAATTAAGGTATGAAGCATATCGTATTAACAAAGGAGAAGTAGCCTCTTACAAAGCCTATCCAAATAGCTTTGGATTACAACAAGCACCTGGTGCACAAGGTTTCCCTGGTTTCAGTCCAGATGATGAGGTAGACGCAAACAGAATGGTAACAGGTATGTATGGTGATCTAGAGTATACGCCTTCTGAAGCATTCCTATTGACTGGTGCAGTACGTTTTGAAAACTATTCAGACTTTGGTGCAGTAAGTACCTTCAAAACCTCATTCCGTTATAAAGTGACTAATAACTTTAATTTCAGAGGATCATTCAGCACAGGTTATCGTGCACCATCCTTACAACAAAAATATTTCAGCAATACCCTTACCTCTTTCTCTCAAGGAAATTTAGTACAATCTAGAGTAGCGAATAACAATGACCCAGTAACGAAACTTGCTGGCATTCCTGCCTTAAAACAAGAGACTTCTAACAATATGAGTTTAGGTTTTTCTTGGAAACCAATGCAAGGCTTATCTGTGACTGTAGATGGATACCAAATTAAAATGAAAGACCGCGTAGTCTTATCTGGCTTATTTAGCGCAGGTGATGAAACATTACCAACTGCATTAACTGACAAATTAAATTCATTAGGGGTAGCGACTGCACAGTTTTTTGCTAACGCAGTAAACACAACGAATACCGGTGTAGATATCGTTATAGATTACCAAAAGAAATTGTCTGCTACAGAGAAATTAAAATTCTTATTGGTGGGCAACTTCCAAGATATCAAGCTTGACGAAGTGCATGTACCAGCTGCATTGAATACCAACGAATACAATGCCAACACTTTCTTTAACGACAGGGAGAAGTTTTTCTTAAAAGCTTCTGCACCTGCTTCTAAATTATCTTTCACAGCCGACTACACTAAAAAGAAAGTTAGCATTGGCGCAAGAGTGACTTATTTTGGTAAGTTAACTTTGACTGGATTTGGATATAACGGTGATGGTATCAACCCAGAAGTACCAACAGATGCGGATGAGAATGTTTTTGTACCAGAACACTTTAACTATGGTGGCAAGTTCACCACAGATATTTACAGCAACATTCAGTTAAGTAAAAAACTAAGCTTCATCATTGGCGCGGATAATATCTTTAATGTTCACCCAGACTTTGCTGTGAATCCACAAGCAAAATGGTGGGCTGGTGACAACGAAACTGGTGGACCATGGGATGGTGTACAAATGGGCTACAATGGTTTAAGATTATTTACCAAATTAGCTTTCCGATTCTAGTATGAAGAAACAATTACTATTACTTAGCACCCTATTAATATTAAGCTTAACAACGATGTCACAAAATGGCATCGTTGTTTTTCAAACAGACTTCGGCACTAAAGATGGCGCTGTGTCTGCCATGAAAGGCGTAGCAAGTAGTGTAGATCCTACTTTAAAACTATACGATTTAACACAAGAAATTCCCGCTTACAATATCTGGGAAGCCGCATACAGACTAGATCAGACTGTTCCATATTGGCCAGCAGGTACTGTCTTTGTTTCTGTAGTGGATCCTGGTGTTGGTACCGAAAGAAAATCGGTAGTGGCAAAAACTAAAACAGGACATTATATAGTGACGCCAGACAATGGCACACTCACATTACTTGCAGCAAGTATCGGGATAGAATCGATGCGTGAAATAGACGAGGCTGTTAATAGAAGAAAAAACTCAGGCGCCTCTTATACTTTTCACGGCAGAGATGTGTATGCGTATACGGCAGCAAGACTCGCCTCTAAAACCATTGCTTTCGAATCGGTGGGACAACTATTAACACCCACTCCTGTTTTACTTCCTTACCAAAAAGCAAATTTAACAACCGCAAATAATAAAGCAAGCTTGAAAGGCAATGTCGATATCCTAGATATTCAATACGGTAATCTCTGGACCAATATTGGACAAGATCTTTGGAAAGCATTTGTTGCCCTCCCTCATACTAAAAACAGCATACTCGTAAAAATATTCCACCAACAAAAATTAGTATACCAAGGCACCATGCCTTTTGAGAATACTTTTGGCGGTGTAGCAGTGGGCAAGCCTCTTGCTTACTTAAATAGTTTAATGCAATTGTCCTTCGCACTCAACCAAGGTAGTATGGCCGAAAAATTTAAGATCGGATCTGGTCCAGACTGGCATGTTACCATTCATTGGGAGCAATAAAAATATTCATTTATTTTTTAAACGCTTTTTTGAACCAAAAAATAATCAAAAAAAGAGCTATAATTAAAATAGTTAAAAAAGTTATTTCTTGAAATGCAATTGAATTTTGCATGATTTAATTTTATATAAGTTAAAATAAATAATTCCGACTTTAATTATTAATTATACACACTAGATTATTTTCGAACGTATAACTAAGATTAGTTTTGTGCTGAAATGACAACTGGATTTTTTGCATCTTCTGACATATTAATAGTTACATATAATGTAAGCCTAGAGGTCCAACCAAGTGTAGTACCTCCTCCCAACTGAATGCCAAAAACTACCACTCCCGTTACTGAAAAGGTTGAAGTATAGGTAGAAGAATTAAATGCAATTAATGAAGTTTGTTGTGGCTGCCATCCAAAAAGTTGTATTCCAGAAAAGTACAATGATGGGGCTCCATTTATGCTCCCATCTGAATTTGTATTAAATGCAAGATTTAATGCCGAAAACAAACTTGGATTATTACTATTCAAATAATTAAATAGATACCTATAAGTTCCTGCGGGGCCAGGTCCGTCGTCATCCGCCCATTCATCTCCTATTACAACAGAGCTAGACTTTCTCTTTATTGTATCTAAAGACTTAAAATTTATTAAAGTTCCTGATTTGTATAAAGATCCCGACTGTAATAATTTATATACTTTAGCAAAATCACTTAAGGATAAGCGAGGGATATTTTTTTTCATCAACTCAGGTGAACTTTTATCGGAATTAAGAACCCCATCTAATTTTCCAGTAATTATAAAAAAATCACCTTCATCCCCAACGATTTTTTTGAGTGACTCAATTGATTTAGTCTGGTCTTCCAATAGATCCGACTTGTTTAGTATGACCTCACTCTTACTACAAGAAAGAATAACAATACTTAACAAGGACAATAGAGCCAATCTTGAGCTACTTTTTTTATTTATGTACTGATCCATTTTATTTAAGTTTTAATGAAATCAAATAAAACTTAAATAAGACTACAAAAACAACGTATTTATACGCTAAGATTGATTCATAAACTCCGCCAACAAACTATGAAAATGATGTGTACCCTGTTCACGCTTGGTCGCATATCTTCCGTAATGATAAAAACGAGAACGGATTCCTTGTTGTACATGCTGAACTACCTCTTCATCTTCTTGCTCAACGCTGTCCAAGCCAGAACCTGCACCTGTATCTAGTTTGCTTGCATCGTATACAAAACTTAAGAAAGTCACTTTGGTATTACCTGCATCAATTGGTGTGACGATGTTTAATGATAAACCCCAAGGATAAAAGTTAAACATCATATTCGGGAAGACCCAAAAATAATACGCAGCAATATTTTTTCCTGCATCTACATGTCCTACTGGTAATTCAAAACAATGCTCCGAAGATTTAGATGCACCAATTTGTAAATTCGAATACTTGAAAATAGCTGTTGTGTAATCTTTAAAATCTAAAAATGCATTCAGTCCTGGATGCACAAATGGAATATGAAATCCCTCTAAATAATTTTCACAATACAAAGCCCAGTTCGCTTTAATATGGTATTCACTTGTTCTACTTGGCTCGTATACTAATTGATTGATGGGCAAGAAACCAATGCGCTCTTCCATCTCTTTAAAAAACAATTCAGGGCCCAATCCTTTTTTTAGTTGTGTGAACAATAAAGGCCCCCATTGGTATAAAGGCAAATCGTGTAAATGATTGTTCTCTGGAATGAAATTTTCTACTTCTTTAAATTCCGGCATGGAAATAAATTTTCCATCTAAATGAAAAGCTCTTCCATGGTATTTACAACGCAAATGCTTTAAACCCGTACATGGCTCATACACCATTAAGTTCCCACGATGCGTACACACATTCGATAAACAGTGTACGCCACCTTCTGTGTCCTTCGTAATCACCAAAGGCTCGTCGATATAATTTTCCAATAATCTAAATGGATGTGCATCTCCCGCATTCGGCACCATGCCCGTATGACCAATGTACTGCCAGCTAGGTGCAAAAATTTGCTCCTTGGCTTTTTCCAAACAAGCTGGATCTAGGTAAAAACTCGTATCGATGGTTTTAGCCCTCGCAATATTGGGATCAATAAAAAAGGTAGACATAGCAGGTACATTTATATCCCCAAGATACAAAATCAAGTAGTATAATCGATTGGTAATGAAGCAGTCCCCTAGTAATGAGTGCCTAAAATAAAAATGAGGATAAATTCTTTGCGCTCCTTGACTAAATACTAAATTATTTAGCTAATATTGCTAATAAATTTAGCCAAATGGAATTTCAAGAGGAAGCATACGAACAAAAAACCGGGTATACAGGGGCTAAAACCTACCAGTCAGGACAAGTTGTACAAGCCAATGCCACAGGATTTGGTGCCGCATCGGACGATTTTATGGAAAGAGGGATCGATCTCAATGAACAACTCATCCGCAATAAACCCGCTAGTTTTTTCTTTAGGGTCAATAGCGATGCCATGCTCGGCGCCGGGATTCATATAGGTGATACCTTGATTGTAGACCGAAGCATCCAAGCAAGATCGGGCAATGTAGTCGTGGCAGTTTTAAATGGCGAATTTTTAGTGCGCCGTTTACAAGTGCAGGAACATAGCATTAGTTTATTGCCAGAAAATAAAAAATATGGCAGCATACAAGTGGCACAATTATCGGACTATAGCACTTGGGGTGTCGTGACTTTTGTGATTCACGCATTATAAAGTGCACAAGGACCAAATCATTTATACTTATTCTTAATTCAAATAAATGCAAGCCATTGTTGACTGTAATAGTTTTTACTGTTCCTGCGAAAGACTTTTCCAGCCACAGTTACAGCATCGCCCAGTGGTGGTGCTTAGTAACAATGATGGTTGTATTGTATCGCGTACAGATGAAGCAAAGCAGTTGGGCATCTCGATGGCAGTGCCCTATTTTCAAGCAAAAGATTTGATTGAAAAAAATGGCGTCACTACTTTTTCTTCTAACTATCATTTATATGGCGACCTCAGTTGGCGTGTGATGGAAACCATGAGACAGTTGCTACCACCAGGTCATGTAGAAGTGTATTCGGTGGATGAAGCTTTTATAGACCTATCTCACCTACCTACAGAAAGTATCCAATCATTTTGTGTAGAACTCAAAAATAAGATTGAAAAATGGACAGGCATTTCTGTTTCTATTGGTGCAGCACCTAATAAAGTATTGAGCAAAGTAGCGAATCGGTTAGCGAAAAAAAATAAACTAAAAACCAATTGTGTAGTAGTGTTGGATACGACTAAAAAAATACAAGCGGCATTACAACAAACACCTGTAGAAGATATATGGGGCGTGGGTTATAGCTATAGTGAAAAACTAAAAGTATATGGAATCAATACGGCCTATAGCTTAAGTATCAAAGACCTAAGTTGGGGCAAACGATTTTTAGGTGGTGTGGTGGGGATGCGTTTGATACGTGAGCTAAAAGGTTTTAAAAGCCACCACATGCAAGCCCCAAGAACAGAAAAGAAAATGATTGCAACTACGAGAATGTTTGGACGCAACGTCACCGATTGGCAGGAAATAGAAGAAGCACTTGCCACTTATACCACCAGGGCCGCAGAAAAATTAAGAAGGCAACATAGTGCAGCCACGGGGATCGCTGTTTTCTTACTCAAAAAAGCACCTATCCAATTAGATGCTGCTTATTATAGTCGGGGCCGTCAGGTTAGTGGTTATACACAATTAGACAATCCCACACAGAGCACCCCCGACCTGATCAAGGCCGTGATTGCCATTGGTAAATCCCTCTACGAAAAAGAGGAGGTCTACAAAAAAGCTGGGGTGATCCTAAGCGGGTTTGTACCTGATAGTGCCTTGCAAACCAATCTATTCGTTGCTCCTATTGATACCAAAAAGAAAAAACTAATGCATGTTATTGATAATATGAATGCCGCCTACCGCAACGATGTGCTCAAGTTTGGCACCAGTGGGACGCAGAAAAACTGGAAAATGCGCAGCGAAAAAAGAAGTAAACGCTTTACCACAAGATGGGAAGAACTATGCTTGGTAAAATGAGCAGCCTGCCTTATTTTTGCCCAATTTCACAATTATGAGCAATACCCTGCATTCTAACGAATCCATCCAATCGAAAAAGAAGAAAATCATTGTTTTAGGAAGTGGTCCAAACCGTATCGGACAAGGGATTGAATTTGATTATTGTTGTGTACATGGATTATTAGCAGTGAAAGAAGCGGGATACGAAGCCATCATGGTCAACTGTAATCCAGAGACGGTGTCTACCGATTTTGATATGGCCGATAAATTGTACTTCGAGCCTGTTTACTGGGAACATATTTGGGAAATCATTGAACTAGAACAACCAGAAGGCGTGATCGTTCAGTTAGGTGGACAGACTGCATTAAAATTGGCAAAGCGTCTAACAGAGCGCGGCATCAAAATTATTGGTACTTCATTCGACAGTTTAGATATCGCAGAAGATAGAGGTCGCTTTAGTGATCTATTGAAAGAATTAAATATCCCTTACCCAGAATATGGTACTGCTTACACGGCAGACGAAGCGATTGAAGTAGCCAACCAAGTAGGTTATCCTGTATTGGTTAGACCAAGCTATGTCATTGGTGGACAAAGAATGCGTATCGTCATTAACGATGCAGAAGTAGAAACTGCAGTAGTAGGTATCTTAAAACATATCCCAGATAATAAAATATTAATCGACCACTTTTTAGATCGTTGTCAAGAAGCAGAAGTAGATGCGATATTTGATGGAGAGACTTTTCATATCATGGGCGTGATGGAGCATATTGAACCAGCGGGTATCCATAGCGGAGATAGCAATGCCGTATTACCTGCATTCAACTTGACCCCATTGATTGTAGAAACGATGGAATTTTATAGCGAGAAGATTGCAAGAGCATTGAACATTAGAGGCTTAATCAATATTCAGTTTGCCATTAAAGACGGAAAAGTATTTGTGATAGAAGCCAATCCAAGAGCTTCAAGAACTACGCCATTCATTGCCAAAGCATATCAAATACCTTATTTAAATATTGCGACGAAAGTGATGTTAGGCGCGGCTAAATTAACCGACTTCACCATGGAGAAAAAACTAGACGGATATGCGATCAAAGAGCCCGTATTTAGTTTTGATAAATTCCCAGGTGTAAACAAAGAATTGGGACCAGAGATGAAGAGCACGGGAGAAGCCATCCGCTTTATCAAAGACTTACGTGATCCTTATTTCAGAACCTTGTACAAAGAACGTTCAATGAACCTGTCAAGATAGTCTATACTTAACTTTTTGAAAAATATTTGACGAGCATAAATAAAAAATCAATATGGATATTTTCATATTTATTGGAAGCATATTCTGCTCATTCATAAGTGCATATTTACTATTTTTTAAATCGAAAAAATATCAAATATATTCAAATCGGCTATTAGGCATTTTACTAATATCCTCTGCCTTGCTAGTATTAGTATATCTACTAATTAAAACAAGATGGATTATACATGTACCTTATTTATATAAAATAGTTGCTCCAATTAATTTTATTACAACGCCACTCTGCTATTTATATGTAAGAGCTGTTATCTACAACGAAAGCAAATGGAGTAAAAATGATTTTTATTTATTTATCCCAAGTTTTATTGTTTGCTTAAACTATTTACCTTTCTTTTTTATGAATGGAGAGGACAAGCTAAAAATCGTACAATCTTTAAATATAGAATCCCCAAGCACTCTTTTAGTAAAGGGGTTGCTGATACCCGATCAAATTCTATCCATTTTTTGGCTTATTCAATGCATAATATACCTATTGCTAATATGGAGATTTCTATTACAGTTTGACATTAAGAATACAATTCAAAAATTTGAGTCTCACACTAAATTGGTTTATAAATGGCTTAAACTATTTGCAATTTTAAATACAATGATAGGGATTGGCATCATTATCTATTCATTCGCTATTGTATTTTCTCGAAATCTATATAAATACATACCAGAATTTCTTTCACCAAATTTATTAGTCTCAACTTGTTTCTTGATGATGTGCGGTTACTTATTAATTCATCCACATGTTTTATTTGGCTTACCATATGAATTAGATATTCAAGATCCCAGAAGCTTTAAGCAACAAAAATTAGACAAAAACAAAGCTAATTTTGATGAATTTGAATCGAAAATAAACCAAATTAATATTTACATTCAAGAACAAAAACCTTACTTAATTGCATCGCTTGATGTATACACGCTAGCAAACTTAATCGATATCCCAAGTAGAGAACTATCTTTTATCTTAAATAACTGCTTTGAAAAGAATTTCAATGATTTTGTGAATCAACACAGGATAGATTACGTAAACGAAAAAATCAAAGGAGGTTATTTAGATAAATATAAACTAGAAGCACTCTATTTAAAAGCTGGATTTACTTCAAAAAGTACGTTTAATGCAGCTTTTAAAAAAGTAAATCAGTGTACGCCTACTGAATATTTAGAAAAATTAGCAATCATTCCTAGCTAAATAATAGGAAATAACCTACTTGCTAGTCTTAAATTACGCATTTAATACCAATCTGTTAGTTTCAACAACCAAATTTTTTAAGTTTTAGTTTAGTATTGAGCGTAGGATCGGAAAGATTAATCCGGTACTTAAAACTAAATTCTCAAATGCAAAAAAGTTATAATGTGAAATATTGGTATCTTCCAATTTCCATATTGGTCTTTTTACAATTCCCCTATTCAATGAAGGCTCAAATTAATGGACTTGTTGTATTGAATAGTGGGGGTTATTCTTTTACAACAAATATCAATTCCCCTAATTTGACTTATAGTATTGGAGAAATGAGCTCAATACAAGAATACAAAGCAATGAGTAACTACCTACTCAGTACTGGTTTTTTGCAATCTTTTACCCCCCTTATTACTAACTTAAATGAAGTCAAGCGATTTTCGGAACAGGAAATTAGTATTGGACCAAATCCAACTGTTGATTTTATTCAATTAAGAATAGATTTCAAAAAATATGGTGTTTTTCAATTTCAGGTAGTAGATGCAAATTCTAAAATAATCTATCAACAGGCACCCATATCCTTATTTGGAAAATTTCAAAAACAAGTTGAATTAAATGACCAACCTGCAGGATCGTATTACCTAAGAATTAGATTTCAACCAAGACAGGGTAGTTTAAGACAGGAAAATTTCAAAATTATTAAACTTTAGATTATTTAATTAATATATATGAAATTGAAAAGTAATTACAAACAATATAAATTAAATAGAAAGTCTTTTTTAGTTCTACTTTGCTTAATTTGTATATGCCCATTATCAATATTTGCTCAGGATACTGGTCTCAATTTTCAAGGAGTTGCCCGTAATACAAATGGCGTGATTTTGGCTTCGCAACAAATTAGTTTTCGTTTTTCAATTTTAAAAATAAGTCCAACTGGGAATCCAGAGTATATTGAAACAAGAACAGTTAATACCAATTCACAAGGGATTTTTTCAATTGTCATTGGTGATAGTTCTGCTAATTCAAATCTAGGTACTTATGCAAATATAGATTGGAAAACTATGCCTAAATATTTGAAAGTTGAAATGGACCCTAATGCTGGGAACAATTATATATTAATGGGCACAACACAACTTCAATCAGTTCCTTATTCCAATTATAGCCAATTTAGTGCAATTGCTGGTTCTATAGACGCTAATAATATCATAGGCCTTATTCCAGTAGCTCGGGGGGGCACTGGAGTAAGCGACCTTATTAGTTTAAAAAAGAATTTAAATTTAGATAAAATAAACAATACTAGTGATTCAGTTAAACCTATAAGTAATGCTACAAAATTGGCTCTTGATAAAAAAATCAATCTTGCAGATAGTAATACAACTTTTGTTACTCCTTTTAAATTAAGTAGCATCATATTTGATACTATTTCCTTATCTAATCGTATTAATTTAAGAGCAACTACGAATGATCTTAATCTTAAACTTAATAAAGAAGATACATTATCCCTCTCTAACAGAATTAACCTTAAAGTAAATACTACAGACCTTGATATATCGTTATTAACAAAAGAAAATAATATAAATAAATCATCTGCAGTAGATTTAGGTGGGGCAAATCCAAGTGATATTTTATACCCTACGCAGAAAGCTGTGAAAGTATTTATCACAGCCAATCAGTCCTCAGGAGGTATATCAGATGGAGGTATAACCACCATTAAATTGGCAGATGAGGCAGTAACAGACGCGAAAATAAGCAATGGTATAAATAAAAATAAAGTAGGCTTATCGAATGTAGAAAATACTGCATTGAGCACATGGAAAGGAACAAATAATATTGAAATAGTGGGTACAATCACAACTGGAGTATGGAGTGGAACAGTAATAGGCAGTAATGTTGGAGGTGCTGGAACAATAAATGGATTAATGAAAGCCAATGGAAGCGGTATAGTAAATATGGCAGTTCCGGGAACAGATTATATTGCACCAAATGCTTCAATTGTTAGTGCTACTAAAACAAAAATTACTTACGATGAAAAAGGATTGATTACAGGTGGCACAGACGCAACTACTGCAGACATAGCACCAAGTAGCAATAGAAATTATGTGACGGATGTGCAAGCTGGTGTATTATCTAATACATCGGGAACAAATACAGGAGATGAAACAATTAGTAGTATTCAAACAAAATTAGGAATCACGACATTAAGTGGTTCTAATACAGGCGACCAAACAATTATCTTAACTGGTGATATAACAGGAACAGGAACTGGTACATTAACATCAACTTTAGTAAATACAGGTGTAATCGAAGGTAGTTATGGTTCTGGATCAGCTATTCCAACTTTTAGAGTAGATAGTAAAGGTAGATTAACCATTGCAAATACAGCAAGTGTAATCGCGGACGCCGGAACACTATCTGGAACTTCACTGAACTCATCTATAACTGGATCTAGCTTAACAAGTGTCGGTACAATTAGTTCAGGCACTTGGAGTGGAACAGTAATAGCTATTGCAAATGGAGGAACAGGATCGACAATACAAAATTTTGTTGATCTTTCTACAAATCAAGAAATAAATGGCTCAAAAATATTTAATAGCAATGATGGCTTAATGGCTACTGGAAACTTTGGTTCTGGAAATTCAATTAGCTTAGGTCTAGGCAACAGAATGATGTGGTATCCTAAAAAATCAGCTTTTAGAGTTGGATACCATGACATGACAGACGACATGATTGGCATTTATACCTTTTCTTCTGGATATAATACAAAAGCAACAGGCTTTTATTCATCTGCAATAAATTTCAATACTAATGCCTCAGGATTAATGTCATTTGCTACTGGTAATGGCTCAGAATCTAGAGGAGGATTTTCATCTGCTTTTGGATTACAATCATTGGCAATCGGAGCAGGATCTGTTGCATTTGGCAATAATACACAAGCATTTGGAGACTTTTCTACATCTATGGGTATCAACACAAATGCAATAGGTGATTTTGCATTTGCGGCAGGTGGAAATACTGAGGCGCAGAGTGATTACTCAACAGCAATTGGATTAAACACATTGAGTAGTGGCTTAAATTCATTTGCTAGTGGGCATGGCACGAAAGCACTTTCTTATTCTGAAACTGTAGTTGGGACTTATAATACTACATACATACCAACTAGTACATCAAACTTTGCAACGACTGATAGGATATTCGTAATTGGGAATGGAGTTGATGAAAATAATTTAAGTGACGCATTAATTGTGAAAAAAAATGGAGATACCAAGATTAATGGAATATTGTCGGTGAACAAAATATTATCTGGAGATATAATTTATCCTAATCAAAAACCAATAATTACAGGAATTAATAACGACCCCATCCAAATATTAACAGGTAATACTAGTGATGGAGAATTATTATTTAAGGATTTATACGATATCAATTCAAGCTTATTTGATGACAAAGCTTCTTTATCCGCAGCGCAAAATACATTTCAAGGTGATATAAAAGCAAAAACATATATCCTATCTAATCCAAATTCTGTAACTGCTTCAACAATTAACACGGATATAGACTTATCAGTAGGAAATGTATTAGAGATTATACTAGAGGCCAATACTACCTTGAATTTTTTAAATCCAAGAATAGGAACATACATAATTAAAATAAAGCAAAATGCAACAGGGGGTAAAACTTTGACTTTTCCAACAATTAAATGGGCAGATAATATTGCTCCCATAATTACAACTACTGCAAACAAAATTGATTTATTGACTTTAATATATGACGGAACCAACTACTATGGTTCTTGTTTACAAAATTTTTAAAATGAAAAAATACTTATTATTTTTATTCCTTACTTGCTTAACATTATTTACAAAAGGACAAATTATTCCGATTGGGACAATTATCAAAACCAATAAATTACATACAGTCACTATTTCCGATGATGGTAATATATCTAACGATAACTGGCCTAAATTTAGATTAAATGGAACTATACAACAAGGTGGATCAAAAGCAGAAATTGTACAAAGTGGATTCGTGATTAAAGAAGGATATTACGGAACATACCCAGATTTGCAAAACGCAAGAGTTGTTGATGTAAGTTCTGGACTAAATAACTTTAGTGCTATTGTCACTTTTCCACAACCAGAAAATGCAAATCGTGGTCTTGGAAGTTTGTATTCCGTTCGGGCATTTTTATTGAATAGCTTTGGTCAAGCTTCATACTCCGAAGAGATTCTCGTACAAGTACCTTACAATTATTGCGAAATTGATCCATGTTTAAATGGGAGCACCTGCATAAGTTCGTCGTTAGGCCCATATTGTTATTGTAGTGTAGACTTTTGTAGCGATTGTTGTAGTGCCCCTGCAGACGTTTATTGTCCTGGTGGTGGCGAATATCCATGTCGTTATTCAACTAACGAATTAGCCACAAATGATAATTTTAAAAAAAATAAATATTTTAATACTTTGATTAATCAAAATACAATGATAACGACAATTAATTGGGCAATTTTAGCTAAAAAAAGCCCTTAAGTAAACTTAAGGGCTTTTTTTACTCAACTATTTCGTTCCGTACTGATCAATTAGATAAACAATCGCAGCCATATTCACCGCACCTAATAATAGTTCACGCTTGTTTACATTTTCAAATACATCTGTTTTTGCATGGTGTAAATCAAAATAACGTTGGCTATCTGGAACCAAACCTGCAAGTACAATAGATGTGTTGACATTCTTCAAAGGACCAATGTCCGCTCCGCCGCCACCAGCAGTAATCTCAGTTCCATAAGGCTTCAATAAACTAGCCCATTGTTGAAACTTTTTAAACTGCTCAGGACTTGTTGCACTCATACCAATCGCTCTTGGTGTAAATCCACCTGCATCACTTTCTAGTGCAAAAACATGTTGCTCATTATTTAGCTTTGCTAATTCAGCATATTTGTTACCACCACGCATACCATTTTCTTCATTCGCAAATAAAACAAAACGGATCGTTCTTTTTGGCTTATAATTCAACGCTTTCATCGTACGTAAGATTTCCATTGTTTGCACGATACCTGCACCATCATCATGCGCTCCTTCGTTCACATCCCAACTATCTAAGTGACCACCAATGGTGATGATTTCATTCGGAAATTCGGAGCCCTTAATTTCTGCTACTACATTGTTTTCGTCTGCGTCAGGCAAAAAGAAACCATAGGTTTGCATTTGTACACGCAATTGTTTGTTTCTAGATTGATTCCATAATTTTTTTGCATCATTCGGACCAACTGCTACAGCTGGGATTTTTGGATAAGCTTCGTCATATACCATCGTTCCAGTATGTGGCGCGTTATCAGGTGCAGTACTTAAAGAATGAATCATCACACCCACGGCACCATATTTAGCAGCTCTACTTGCGCCGGATCTTCTATACGCACCTGCTTCTCCGTAAGACTTAAATGTCTGAATATTTGTAGGATCAAATTGACTATGGTAGTATACAATCTTGCCTTTTACTTCGTCTTTTCTTTTTTCCAATTCGTCAAAATTAGCCACAGCTAATAAATCTGCTTCTACCAGTCCGTTGCTAGATAATGAATTACCCAATGCGAGCACTTCTAATTTGTCAATCATTGCTTTACCATCAGCAGCTACCACAGCACTAAAATCTTTACCGCCACGTTGCCAGTTAGGTGTTTTACAAGGTTGCATAAAAACCTGATCAGGCTTAAATGATTCCATATGTCGCTTACCCCAAATAGCAGCATTTTGTTGTTGAGGAGAACCCGCTAAACGGCCACCAATATCTTTGGTTAACTCTCTTAATAAATCATAGGCTTTACCATTTTTCATGATCTCGTCGGACATCATTTTAATAGTAGTACTGTCTGCCTTAGATTGCGCCTGAGCCATCATAGGAAGGGCAAAAAGGAATAGGAAAATTTTACGCATAATCGTCTTGTTTTAACTTTCAAATAATTTATTAAATATAACTAAACTTTATCGATTATTTAGTTGTTCTTTGTAGTCACAATAGCTCAAAATGAAGATTGGAATAGTTTGTTATCCTACATTTGGTGGTAGTGGTGTGTTAGCCACAGAACTTGGAAAGGCCTTAGCAGAAAAAGGACACGAAATCCATTTTATTACCTATCAACAACCGGTTCGTTTAAATAGTTTTCACGAAAATATATTTTACCATGAGGTAAGGGTTCCTACTTACCCATTATTTGATTATCCCCCTTATGAATTGGCACTAGCTAGTACTATGGTGGATGTAATTTTGAACCACGACTTGGATTTAATCCATGCCCATTATGCCATCCCACATGCCTCAGCAGCCTATACCGCTAAGCAGATTGTAAAACAAAAAACCGGCAGATCGGTACCAGTGATTACCACATTGCACGGAACAGATATTACTTTAGTAGGTCGAGATAAAACCTACGAGCCTGTTGTTACTTTTTCTATCAACGAAAGCGATGCCATCACAGCCGTTTCAGAAAATTTAAAACAAGAAACTTTAAAGCATTTTGAGATTCGTAAAGAAATTGAAGTGATTCATAATTTTGTGGACTTAAAAAGATTCAACAAAAAACCATTGGCTGCGTTTAAGAAAGTCATCTCAGCGCATGATGAAAAAATTGTGGTACATGCATCCAACTTTAGAAAAGTAAAAAGGATCGATGACGTGATGGAAATATTTAAAAACATTCATGCAGCCACACCTTCTAAATTATTGATGGTAGGTGACGGCCCTGAGCGTCCTGTAGCAGAAGATTTAGCAAGACAATACGGTATTGAGGCTGATGTCCGCTTCTTGGGAAAGCAAGAGCAAATGGAAGATATTTTAGCAGTAAGTGATTTATTCTTACTGCCTTCTGAATACGAAAGTTTTGGATTGGCGGCATTAGAAGCTATGGCTTCCAGTGTGGCAGTAGTGAGTTCTAATGCAGGAGGATTAGGAGAAATCAATATCGATGGAAAGACAGGCTATACAGCCAATGTGGGCGATGTGGCTACCATGAGCGAAAGAGCGATTGAGCTCTTGAAGGATGATGCCAAATTAAAAATATTCAAACACAATGCATTGGAGCAAGCTAAATTGTTTGACATCCACCATATCATTCCAATTTACGAAAAACTATATAGACGTTTCTGCAGAACAGGAGATTGCTAGTTTAAACAAGCTGAGGTTTAGTATAAACTAGATCGAGCTTGACTTTCTATTACAAAGAATCATTTATACTTTCTTTGATCTTCTGCACTGCTATCGCCAATTCTTCCATCGTTATACTTAAAGGCGGAGCAATACGTATGCGATCCTCTGCAAATAAGAACCAATCTGTTATCACGCCATTCGCAACACAATTGGCTGCAATTTTTTTAGTCAATTCGGGTGTAGCAAATTGTAAAGACATCCAAAGTCCTTTATATTGTTTGTTGATAATAGCAGGATGGGTTAATGTTTCTACTAAATAAGTTTCTTTCATTTTAACCTCATCCATCCAGCCAGATTCAAGTAAAACTTCTAATCCAGCTTTTCCTGCAGCACATGAAACAGGATTGCCACCAAATGTAGTGATATGGCCTAATACAGGATCATAGGTTAAAGTGCCCATCATCGCAGGAGAACTAATGAATGCACCTAAAGGCAATCCTGCACCCAAGGCTTTTCCTGTCAATAATATATCTGGCACTACACCATATTGTTCAAATGCAAATAAGGTGCCTGTTCTTCCAAAACCAGATTGAATTTCATCAAATATTAACAAAATACAAAGCGCATCACATTTGGCTCTTAACGCTTTTAACCAAGCTGCAGATGCAGCAGTCACACCCGTTTCTGCTTGTACTGGTTCCACAATCACACAAGCTACATGATGATCTATCAATTCAATGTCCTCCAAATGATTGTAGCGCAAGTGCATGATATCCGGCAATAATGGTCGGTAAGCATTTCTAAAATATTCATCTCCCATCACACTCAAAGCCCCTTGCGTACTCCCATGATAAGCGCCATCAAAAGCAACAATTCTAGTGCGTTTAGTAACACGCTTTGCTAATTTCATAGCGCCCTCTGCAGCCTCGGCACCACTATTGGTAAAATAAATAGATTGTAAATTTTCAGGTAATAAAGACAATAATGATTTTGCATATTGCACTTGAGGTGATTGAATGAATTCTCCGTATACAATCACATGCATGTATTGTTTGATCTGCTGTTCTATTGCAGCTATCACTTTTGGATGACTATGTCCAATATTACAAACACTAAATCCTGCAATTAAATCGATATAGGCTGTTCCCTCTGTATCATAAATATGTACGCCTTCTGCACGCTCCACTTCTATCCCGATTGGCTTAGGTGATGTTTGAGCTAAATGCTGTAAAAAAAATTGTCTGTTGTTTAATCTGGACATTCGGTATAAATTGCAGTACAAAAGTCGCATTTTTATGGCAACCATACTACCAGTTAACGGAAAAGAACCTCAAATAGGTGAAAATTGTTTTATCGCACCCAATGCTACCATTGTAGGAGAAGTAAGTATGGGAGCAGATTGTTCTATTTGGTTCAATGCCGTAATTCGAGGAGATGTGCATTTTATTAAAATGGGCGATAAAGTGAATGTGCAAGACGGGGCAATCATCCATTGTACCTATCAAAAACATCCTACCACTATTGGGAACAATGTGTCCATTGGCCACAACGCCATGGTTCATGGCTGTACGATACATGACAATGTGTTGATTGGCATGGGGAGTATTGTGATGGATGCCTGTGTGGTACATTCCAACGCCATCATCGCAGCTGGTGCAGTTGTTTTAGAGGGAACGATTGTGGAAGCCGGTAGTATTTATGCTGGTGTGCCTGCAAAAAAAGTGAAGATGGTTTCTGAGGAATTAATTCATGGGGAGATCAATCGCATCTCCAATAATTATGTCAAGTATGCTTCTTGGTTTAGTGAGCACAATGATGCACCTAAATCAAATACAAATGCTGTCAAACCTGGAACAATCTAGTATTTTTTATCTTCGATGCCATGCCATAAATCAACATAGCTAAAAAAACGTGCTTCAGAAATCAAACCTTTTTCCACTGCTGCTTTCACTGCACAGCCAGGTTCGTTAATATGTTGGCAATTATTAAATTGACATCCATCCATCCTTGCCCTCATTTCTGGAAAATATTGCGCTAATTCTTCTTTAGCTAAGTTCACCAATCCTAATTCACGCATACCAGGTGTGTCAATCACAGCGCCACCTCCGGGATAATCATACATTTGCGCAAATGTGGTAGTATGCATCCCTTTCCCACTCCATCCACTCACTTCCTGTGTGGTTAAATCTAGATGAGGGAATAAATAATTAATTAAAGAAGATTTACCTACTCCACTATGCCCACTCACTAATGTGGTTTTATTTTTCAATAATTGATCCAATGGCTCAAGACCCATTTTCTGTTCGATACTAATTAATAAAACTTGGTACCCCACTGCTTCATACATCGTTTTTAATTCGGCATACCTTTCAAGCTCTTCTGGCCCATATAAATCTGCTTTGTTGAACACAATGATCGCAGGAATATGAAACGCTTCACAAGACACCAAAAAACGGTCTATAAAACCTTGTGAAGTTTTAGGAGATTTTAATGTCGCCAACAAAATAGATTGATCCATATTGGAAGCAATGATATGTTGTTGTCTTTTATTATGGGGAGACTGTCTTGCCACATAATTGTCTCTTTCTATGATATGATGGATCATGACTGCCTTTTCTGCATCCTCCTCCATGGCACAATCTACCCAATCCCCAACCGCTATTGGATTGGTGGAAGTAATGGCATCCAATTTAATCACACCCTTAATTCTGGCTTGACAAAATTGACCATTTTCCAGCTTTACGGTGTACCAGCTTCCTGTTGATTTATAGATCCTCGCTTTCATGAAAAACGAAGATAATCAAAGCATCCACAAAATCAATATCTTTGCCTTATGAGTCAATATGAACACGATAAAATAGTGCCTTATGCAGCAAGCAATGCAGCTAAAAAAGAACAAGTTGCTACCATGTTTGACCATATCGCAAAAAGATATGATTTTTTAAACCGCTTTTTAAGCTTAGGCATCGACCAAGGATGGCGTAAAAAAGCCATTGCCCATTTTGGTCATCAAAAAATAAACCATTTACTAGATATAGCAACTGGCACTGCAGATATGGCATTGATGGCTCAAAAGACCATTGCCCCAGCAAAAATCACAGGCATCGATATATCCGAAGGCATGATGCAATACGGTAGAATCAAAATTGCAGATAAAGGATTAAGTGATCGTATTCAATTAATTACTGGTGACAGCACGGCCATCCCTTTTGAAGACCAAACTTTTGATGCCGCAATGGTCGCTTTTGGTGTTCGTAACTTTGCCAATTTAGAAAAAGGATTGAGTGAGATTTATAGGGTCTTAGAACCTGGAAGCAAACTAGTGATACTTGAATTTTCTCAGCCAAGTAGTTTTTGGTTCAAACCCATTTACCAATTTTATATGAATTGGGTGACCCCTACCATAGGTAAATTATTTTCAGGCAATAAAGCAGCATATCAATATTTAAATGATAGCGTCATTGCGTTTCCTGAAGGTGCCGCATTTATAAACATCTTTGAAAAAGTGGGTTTTAAACAAGTCATTCAAAAAAAATTAACCTTAGGTATATGCAGTATTTATTGCGGAATAAAATAAGCTATTTATTCATAAGCTTATGTATAAGCAGTGCTGCCTTAGCACAAAGAGATGAAGTGTTCCAGCCTAACCATGACGATCTTCCATATTATTTTGGAATGAGTATTGGCTTTAGCAATAATTATTTAGCATTTAACAGAGCAAATCGATTTTTAGCTACCGTCTCTCCAACGAGTTCTGGCGATCCCAAAAGTATCATTGAAATTAATCCAATCAATAACCTCTACTACAATCTTGGACTAGTAGGTACCTTAAGAATAACCAAGCATGTTTTGTTAAGGGCTAACCCAACTTTATTAATCATTGGTACAAAAAATGTGATTGATTTCAAGATAAAGCAGACGCCCACAATAAGCCAAAAATTAAATGTATCCTCAAGTATCATTCATCTCCCTGTGGCATTTAAGTTTCAATCAGATAGATACAATGGATTTAGATATGCTAATCTAATGCGTCACTACTTACTGGTGGGCGGAAAATTCGACTTTGACTTAGCAAGTAATAAAGCAGGCAAGATTTCGTCACCTACTGGCGCCACAGTTACCGGGCCATACCCTAGTGTATTAAGCGGAACAGATATGGGCGCAGAAATTGGTGTAGGATTAAGCTTTTACCTAAGATATGCCACTATTTCTCCAGAGGTTAAATTGAGTTATGGCCTAAAGGACTTGCATCAATTAAATAGTACTTATCCTTTAATGAACAACCTAGATAAAGTGACTTCAAATTTTGTCTATTTCACCATTCATATAGAAAACTAAAAATCTTTTTATGTCAAATTACTTGATCAAAAATACCACTGTTGTCAATGAAGGTCGTCGCTTTTCTGCCGATGTTTTAATCAAAGACGGAAGGATCGAGAAAATTGCAAGTAATATTGAAACAACCTATGCAGTTCAAGAAATCAATGGAGAAGGGCAATTTCTTTTGCCTGGCGCAATAGATGATCAAGTGCATTTTAGAGAACCAGGATTGACGCATAAAGCCAATATCTATACAGAAGCAAAAGCAGCTGTAGCAGGAGGTGTGACTAGTTTTATGGAAATGCCCAACACCAATCCACCTGTATTTACGCAAGCACTTTTAGAAGATAAATATCAGATTGCAGCTTCCAACGCACTAGCCAACTATTCCTTTTTCATGGGCACTTCGCAAGACAATGCAGAAGAGGTATTAAAAACAAATGCAAAAAAGAATGAGGTTTGTGGAGTTAAAATATTCATGGGATCTTCTACTGGAAATTTATTAGTAGACAACCCTATTGTGTTAGAACGCATATTTGAAGGATCTGAATTATTGATTGCCACACATTGTGAAGAAGAGTCGGTGATTAAAAGAAATATCGAAAAGTTATCTTTAACTAAATCGAAATTTGAAATAACAGACCACCCCATCATCAGAGATGTTGATGCTTGCTTTGAATCCTCTTTTAAAGCCATTCAATTGGCTAAGAAATTTGATACAAGATTACACATATTGCATATCAGCACCGCAAAAGAGTTACAACTATTTTCAAATCTGATGCCTTTAGCAGATAAACGAATTACTTCCGAAGTTTGTGTGCATCATTTACATTTTACTGCAGACGATTATGCTACTAAGGGTAATTTAATCAAATGCAACCCGGCGATTAAAGCAGCAGAAAATAGAACAGCCTTATGGGAAGGATTATTAAATGACCAATTAGATGTGATTGCAACAGATCACGCACCTCATACATGGGAAGAAAAACAAGAGGCCTATGCACATGCACATGCAGGCCTTCCTTTAGTACAACATAGTGTGATGCTGATGTTGAAATATGTAAAAGAGGGGAAACTTAGCATGGAGAAAATGGTAGAGAAAATGAGCCACGCAGTGGCTACTTGTTTTCAAATTAAAGAAAGAGGATTTATTAGAGAAGGTTATTTTGCGGATTTAGTGCTCGTAAAAGAATTGCCTTATACAGTCACTAAAGACAATATACTCTACAAATGCGGCTGGAGTCCATTAGAGGGCACTCAATTCCCATATAGCATAGAATCCACTTTTGTGAATGGTCACTTAGTATACCATCAAGGCCAGTTCAATGAAGCACAAAAAGGAAGCAGGATGCAGTTTACAAGAAGTTAAATGCAGGTAGATAAAACCACCATACAAGATATTGGACTATTGGATAACCATGAATCCAAAGGACTAGCAAGTCATTTAGATTTTTGTAAGACAAATGGAGGTAAAATTCAGTGGATACAATTCATTACACATCCTTTAGCAACAAGGGATGCAATTGAAGCAAGACAAACTGCTATTCAAATATGTTTAGCACAGAAGGATTTCTTGGATCAAATGAAAATCTCCAATGGGACATGTTTGGTGATAGATCAATTTTATGGAACTGGTTTTAAACCCATTCCTAAACAAGTTAGTCTGCTAGGTGCCTATTGGTATCAGTTTTGGAACAAAACAGATTATGCCCTCATTGCCTATTCAGTTCAACACCTCGTTGGCTTTGTGCAAGCCTTAGATCAGTGGCTTAAGGTATTTGAATCCTACAATGACAACCCAGTATTAAATGCACTGATCGTCCCGATCAAGCAACATGTAGCAGATTTAGATTGTCTAGACCTGGATATCAAGACTTTAAAAAATGATCCTCAAACTATTTTAGCACTGGGACATTTTTTTTGCTACCAATACAAAACACAGATCAAAACCCTGCAAAAGCATTTCTATATTGCAGACGCCTATTATAGTATGGCCACTGCTATGCAGCAATACCAATTCAGCTTTCCTGAATGGGTAGATCAACCTAGTCCTTTAATTGAATTTGAGGGTGCATTTCATCCACTTGTACCCAATGCAGTAGGCAATGATTTAAGCTTAACAGAAGCACAACGTTTTTTATTTTTAACAGGAGCTAATATGGCGGGCAAAAGCACTTTCATTAAAACAGTTGGACTATTGGCCTATCTAGCTCATATTGGTATGGGGGTGCCTGCAAAAAAATGCAAGCTCACCATTTTAGACGGGCTTATCACGAATCTAACCACTGCCGACAATGTACTCAAAGGAGAAAGTTATTTCTACAACGAAGTTCAACGCATTAAACATACTTTGTCTCAGGTAATGGATGGGAAAAAATACTTGGTACTCATAGATGAATTATTCAAAGGAACAAACATCATTGATGCGATGAAGTGTAGTACAAAAGTGATTGAAGGATTACAAGCTTTAAAACAATCCTTATGTATTTTATCTACACACTTATATGAAATAAGTGAGCCACTAAAAGTCTATCCGCATATTCAATTTTACTATTTTGAAACATCGGTAATGAATAAAGCGCTTATTTTTAATTATACCTTAAAAAAAGGCGTAAGCCAGGACAGACTAGGCTATCTTATTTTAGAAAGAGAAGGGGTTGTAGATCTGATTGAACGTATAAATACTTAAATACGGTTTCAATTATTTGATAGTTTTCAAAGAAACATGCTCGTAAAAACAAGAGGTGCCTCCTTATATGGAATGGACGCTATAGGCGTTCAGGTAGAAGTCAATGTAAGTATGGGTCAGGGCTATTGTATCGTTGGACTTCCAGACACCGCAGTAAAAGAAAGTTTACATAGAACAGAGATTGCTATTAAAGCCAATGGATTTCAGATGCCAAGAACAAAATTGGTCATCAATCTAGCCCCTGCTGATATCAAAAAAACTGGCCCTGCATTTGATCTTCCAATTGCCATTGGCATTCTCGCGGCATCAGATCAAATTGTGAATTCAATTGTTTTGACACAATACTTGATGATGGGTGAACTAAGTTTAAATGGGGAACTTCAACCTATCAAAGGTGTTCTCGCAATGGCCATCTATGCAAAAGAAGCTGGGCTGGATGGCTTGATCATTCCAAAAACAAATGCACAAGAGGCCTCCCTCATTGAGGGGCTAAAGGTTTTTGCATTTGATCATCTCACAGAAGTAACTCATTTCTGTAACCATCCCGAATCTTGTGAACCTTTCCAACAAAATGATCTAGGTAATTTGGTGAAACCTGCATTGAATCAGGTAGACTTCGCATATATCAAAGGACAGTTTCAAGCAAAAAGAGCTATTGAAATTGCTGCTGCAGGGGGACATAATTTAATCATGGTGGGGCCGCCGGGTGCCGGTAAAACTTTACTTGCTAAAACGAGTATTAGTATCCTGCCCGCTATGAACCACCTGGAAACATTGGAAACAAGTAAAGTTTATAGCTTGATTGGGAAACTTTCAGACAAATCTGGACTTATGCAAACGCGTCCATTTAGAAATCCACACCATTCTTTATCAGCCATCGCATTAGTGGGTGGCGGATCCATTCCTCAGCCTGGAGAAATATCAATGGCGCATAATGGGGTCTTGTTCTTAGATGAGCTTCCTGAATTCAACAGGGCTGCTATTGAAATATTACGTCAACCCATGGAAGCGGGATATGTTAGTATTTCTAGGGCAAGGCAGACTGTTGAATTTCCTAGTAGATTTATGCTTTTCGCATCTATGAATCCTTGTCCCTGCGGGTATTTCAATCATCCTCAAAAAGCCTGCACCTGTAGCCCTAGTGCTGTAAGAAAATACCTCCATAAAATCTCTGGGCCATTACTTGATAGGATTGACTTACAAATTGAAGTAGTTCCTGTAAGTTATGAAGAGTTAACCAATCCTACAATGATTGAAAACTCAGAAACCATCAGCAACAGAGTGCTTCAAGCAAGAGCCATTCAAACGAATCGATTTAAACAGCGACCGGAAATCTATACAAATGCTCAAATGCAATCTTATGACCTCAAACAATGGGCAAAATTGGATATTGAATCAGCAAAATTATTAAAATTAGCGATGGAGCAATTTAATCTAAGTGCTAGAGCTTATGATCGGATCATTAAAGTCGCAAGAACCATCGCAGATTTAGACGGGTCAAAAGACATTCAAAATCAACATATTAGTGAGTCCATACAATACAGGATTTTAGATCGAGCCGCATGGGGACAGAATTACTAATATTGCCCGGTGGTCAACATCACCAAAGTACATGCTTCAATCGTAGCAATACCAGCTGTTTTGGCAAGACCAACTAAAATTGGATTTTCCGTTCCTGGATTAAAGATGATACGCTTTGGTTTTAAAGCAATAATTTGATCATAATAGGCTTCCTGTGCAATTGGCCCTAGATATAAGGTCAATGTTTCTATGGAACCCGGACTAGGCCAGTCTTGCACAATAGGCAAATTTTGTATCATTCCTTTTTTAATACCATATGGATATACAGCATGTCCTTTTTCTGACAACATCACTGTAGCCATAAAACTATATCTTTCTGGATTGGGCGATGCCCCTAAAACCATGGTAACACTTGATTGCATAAGACAAATCTATCATTAAAAAATTAAACTGATTTTATTTTGTTACAATAAAAGAATGTAATTTTATAAAAATCAACTTTCCCAAATAAAAACATAAGATTATGGCAAGCAAGAAAAAAGCAGTAGCAAAAAAAGCACCTGCTAAAAAAGTAGTAAAAAAAGCAGTAGCGAAGAAAGCAGCTCCAGCTAAAAAGAAAACAGCTCCTAAAAAAGCAGTAGCAAAAAAAGCACCTGCTAAAAAAGTAGTAGCAAAGAAAGCTGTCGCTAAAAAAGCAACTCCTGCTAAAAAGAAAACAGCTCCTAAGAAAGTAGTAGCGCCTGTTGTGGCTCCAGTAGTTCCTTCAGAAGCTCCAGTTGTAGCACCAACACTTTTCGAAACTCCGAATACGGATAACAATCCTACAGCTTAATTTTATCAGCTCAATATAAATCCCGCTTCATGCGGGATTTTTTATTTCAACTAAAAATAAATTGATATGCGCAAGATACTTGTATTGTTAATGATCCCTTTTTTCGCATTCTCTCAAAATGGAACTATTGCAGAGAAAACAAAAAATATGGAATTGAAAAAAGGATTTTATGATTTTTATTGGGACAACGCGAATGGGAAAATCTACTTAGTGGTAGACAAATTGAATACACCATTTTTATATGTCAACTCATTGCCTGCTGGACTAGGATCCAATGATATCGGACTTGACAGAGGTCAATTAGGTGATTCAAGAATTGTGTATTTTAATCGTGTTGGTAAAAAATTATTATTAACACAGCCGAATTTGGATTACAGAGCGGTAACCAATGATACAAGAGAACAAAGAGCCGTTGATCAATCTTTTGCACAATCAATCTTATTTAATTTTACCATTGAAGCCGAAGAGGCCAATGCTACAAATCCTAATTCTAGCAAATTATTAGTTGACGCAACTAGCTTCTTCCTAAGAGATGCGCATGGCGTGGTAGATAAAATCAAACGTGCAAGACAAGGCAGCTACACACTCAATGAAAACAGATCTGCGATCTATATTCAAAACACTAAGAACTTTCCAAAAAATGCCGAGTTCGAAGCCACCATTACTTTTGTTGGCGGATCGGATGCTGGAAGATTGGTGCAGTCTGTAACTCCCTCTCCAGAAGCTATTACTGTAAGAATGCACCACAGTTTTGTAGAATTGCCAGATAACAACTACACACCAAGAAAATATGATATTCGAAGTGGCTATTTTGGAACTAGTTATTTTGATTACAGTTCTGATATTAGTGAACCTATTCAACAAATGGTGATCAATAGGCACCGACTACAGAAAAAAGACCCTACTGCCCCAATCAGCGAAGCAGTAAAACCTATCGTATATTATTTAGACAATGGTACACCTGAACCTATTCGTTCTGCATTATTAGAAGGCGGAAAGTGGTGGAACCAAGCATTTGAAGCTGCAGGTTATAAAAATGCATTTCAATTATATATCCTTCCCGACTCTGCAGACCCAATGGATATTCGTTACAATATGATCAATTGGGTACACCGTTCTACTAGAGGTTGGAGCTATGGCGCTTCTGTTGTGGACCCTAGAACAGGTGAAATCATCAAAGGGCAAGTCTCATTAGGCTCATTAAGAGTGCGACAAGATTATTTAATTTTTGCAGCACTATTGTCACCATATGTAGCTGGTAAACCTGTTTCAGAAGCAATGCGTAAAGCTGCTATACACCGTTTAAGGCAATTATCTGCTCATGAAATTGGACATACTTTAGGCTTACAACACAATTATGCGTCAAGCTTTAATGACAGAGCATCCGTAATGGACTACCCTCATCCCAATATTTTTGTAAACGAAAGTGGCGCTTTAGATTTTTCTAAAATCTATACCGATGAAATTGGACTTTGGGACAAACGTGCCATCACCTATGGATATCAAGATTTTGCAAAAGGCACTGATGAAGCAAAAGCTTTAAATAATTTATTAGAAGAGAATTCAAAAAATGGATGGCAATTTATTGCAGATGCAGATGCAAGAGCTGCAGGTGGCATGCATCCTAATGCACATCTATGGGACAATCAGCCAGATGCTGTTGATGGGTTAATACAAACGTTTGCCGTGCGCAACAAAGCGATGCAACAATTTAGCGAAGAAGCGGTAAAAGTGGGTACACCCCTTGCACAATTAGAAGATGCATTGGTTCCTGTGTACAATTATCATCGTTATCAATATGAAGCTGTAACAAAATTAATTGGTGGGGTAAATTACCAGTATAGTGTTAGAGGAGATAAAAATCAAATACAACCAACTATCTTATCCAATGCGATACAACAAAAAGCTTTAGATGCAGCCCTTGCATGTTTAGCTCCTAGCTTCTTGTCGATTCCTGAAAATATTTTACAATTAATTCCTCCAAGACCTCCAATGTATTATGGCGTAGGAGAATTATTTACAAAAAGAACTGGATTAAGTTTCGATGCCTTATCTCCAGCTGAAGCATTGGTTGATTTTGAATTATCCTTCTTGTTCAATGCAGAAAGAGCCAATCGCTTAGTACAAAACAAAGCTAGAGCCAATAGCTTAGGTTGGGACAATGTATTGGATGCCGTTTTAGATAAGACATGGTATGCACCAACTGTGACTGGTTTAGCTGGATCCGTTCAATTGCAAACGCAACAACAAACATTAAGTTGGTTGATTGGCATGAGTCAAAGTGCTGATGCGAATTTTGAAGTAAAAAGTATTTGCGCCAATAGATTGAATCAATTGAAATCTAAATTATCAACTTTATCAATTAGCAATCCTAAGCTTAAAGCGCATTATCAATACGCAATTAGCAGAATCAATGATCCTGAAAAAATCACACTTCCAAAGCCTGTGGTCATTCCTCCAGGTGCTCCAATTGGATGCGATTTGGACTAACTAAAAAAGCCCGATCAAATTGATCGGGCTTTTTTAATATTGATCGAAGGATCTTACGCTAACATCCTCAATGGTTCTTCTAATAAGCTCTTAAGTGTTTGTAAGAACGCCGCTCCAGTTGCTCCATCAACCACACGGTGATCACAACTTAAAGTTACATTCATCACATTACCAGGAACTATTTGGCCATTCTTTACAACTGGCTCTTGTGCAATACCACCTACAGCTAAAATACAAGCATCTGGAGGATTGATAATTGCAGTGAATTGATCTATGCCAAACATCCCTAAATTAGAAATCGTAAATGTACTTCCTTCCCAATCTGCAGGTTGTAATTTTTTGTCTTTTGCCTTCTTAGCGAATTCTTTTACTGAACCACTAATCTGAGTCAATGAAAGTCCATCAGCGAAACGCAAAACAGGCACCAATAAACCTTCATCTACCGCTACCGCGATACCAATATTTACATGGTGGTTTTCTCTAATAAAATCGCCCATCCAACTGCTATTTACTTTTGGATGTTGCTTCAATGACAATGCAGTTGCTTTCACAATCATATCATTAAAACTAATCTTAGCGGTTGCAGTTTCATTCAATAATGTACGTGCCTTGATTGCAGCGTCCATATTGATTTTCATTGTTAAATAAAAATGCGGCGCAGTGAATAAACTTTCACTTAAACGCTTCGCAATCACTTTTCGCATTTGAGATACTGGCGTATCTACAAAGCTTACAGTTCCAGCTGGCACTGAAGCAACCATAGATGGTGTCGCGCTAGTTGACTGAGCTACCGATGTAGCTGCACCAGGAGTATAGTTTTCTAAATCTGTTCTTGTAATTCTTCCGTGTTCGCCTGTGCCTTTTACAAATTTTAAGTCAATCCCTTTTTCTTTTGCAATTTTTTTAGCCAATGGAGAAGCGAAAATTCTTCCTTCATTCACAACTTGAGTTGTTGAAGGTGCTGTAGCTGCCACAGCTGGCGCTGTTGTTACTGGTTGTGCTGCGGGAGCCGATGCTTGTACTGGAGATGCTGTTGCAGCTCCGCCCTTTAATGCAGCAACTATTGGTGCAATATCCAAACCTTGTTGTCCGATGATGCATAACAAATCGTTCACTAAAATCTTCTCCCCTGCTTGCGCACCTTGGTACAATAAAATACCATCTTTATACGATTCCAATTCCATCGTAGCCTTATCGGTTTCGATGTCTGCTAATACTTCACCTTTTTTAACAGTGTCACCCACTTTCTTATGCCATCCTGCGATCACCCCCTCTGTCATCGTATCACTAAGTCTTGGCATCAATACCACTTCTTCCATTGCTGAAACATCTACAGCTGATGTAGAAGCCGTTGTCGCTGGTGCAGCTGCTGGGGTAGGCGCTGTTTGAACTGCAGCAGGTGCATTTGCCGTACCCGTATTTTGAGCAATTAGAGCAGAAACATCTTCTCCTGCTTTTCCAAATATTGCTAGTAAGTCGTTTACTTGTAATTTGCCACCACGAGGCGTGCCGATGTGTAATAAAACACCATCTTGATAGCTCTCCAATTCCATGGTAGCCTTATCCGTTTCTATTTCGGCTAATAAATCGCCCTTTTTAACGGTATCCCCCACATTCTTGTGCCAAGCCGCAATAACACCTTCAGTCATGGTGTCACTTAAACGGGGCATTAATATTACTTCTGCCATAGGTAAAAAGCTAATTTGTAATTGAGTCGTGAAATTACACTAAAAATGTATTTTTTCCCACCGAAAAAGGCAATTTTATAGCAAATAAGGCCAAATTAAGGCTGATATGGTTAAATATCGACCCCCTATTGACCCTGTGCTAAACTATACGCTTTTTTATCCCCCCACATGTTCAAAAGTTCTACCGAACTAATTTGAAAATCTTTTGATAATGCACTGTACAAGCTAATGATCGAATCTTGTGTTAAAGCGTTAGTCGCATCTGTTTCAAAACGTATTCTAAATTGATTAACCAAATTCGTGTAAACCGACCCAGTAGGCCAAACTTGTGTACCCCTGTTTGAAATGGTCACCAATTTTAGCGTATCTGTAGCATGTTTTAAAGCAATTTTTGCAATTTCATTCGGCTGTAGCTCACACTCAATAAAAAAGTCTGCTCCTAAAATTTTACGAGCCTCATATGGTTGCTTACTTAACAACATTGGATTTTCTGTGATCTGACTATTTGTAGGCAAAAATTCGAAGTCTTGTAATGTAGGTTTTGGATTATGTTTTGGTTGTTTGCCAAAATTTTCAATGATTGCATTTGCAAATTCAGTGGTATTTACTGCAGGAATAGATTTGTCGCCAAAATCTCCAGTATGAATGCCAGACTCCAAAGTATATAATAATGCATTTTCAATCAATGCCGCTTTTTCCATCATACCAAGATGACGTAACATATTCAAGCCACTCAACAATAATGAAGTAGGATTTGCAATATTTTTACCTGCAATATCTGGCGCTGTTCCATGCACTGCTTCAAAAATAGAGATATGATCTCCAATATTTGATGACGGCGCAAAACCAAGCCCACCAACCAATCCAGCACATAAATCACTTACTATATCGCCTTGTAAATTGGTTAATACAATCACATCAAATAAGTCAGGACGACTTACTAATTTCATACATAAGTCATCTACAATGACATCATCTGCTTTTAAATTAGGATATTCTTTTGCAATCTCATTGAACACTTCTAGAAACAAGCCATCCGTCAATTTCATGATATTGGCTTTGTGTCCACAAGTGATTCTTCTAGCGCCTTTTTTCTGCGCCATTTCGAAAGCGTAACGAATGACTTGTTCACTACCACCTCTTGTTATAAACCTTCTTGCCAATGCAACATCTCGTGTTAACATGTGCTCAATCCCACCATAAGTATCTTCAATATTTTCACGCACAATGGTTAAATCAATATTCACTCCAGCTTTACTAAAAACTGTATCTACCCCACTTAAAGTTTGGAATTTTCTGTCGTTTGCATAAGTGTTCCATGTTTTTCTTGCTGTTACATTCACACTCTTCACTCCTTTGCCTTTTGGCGTTTCCATGGGCCCTTTAAAAAGGATGCCTAAGTTTTCAATCGTTTCTTTTGCCTCTGGGGTCATTCCGTTGCTAAACCCTTTATCAAACACCCATTTACCCATATCTACATACTGATACTCCAATGGTAATTTAGCCGCATTAAATATGCCAATTACAGCTTCCATTATCTCAGGTCCTATTCCGTCACCTTTAGCTACAGCGATCTTCATTTTAGTCAGTTTTTAAGTAAAAAATGGGGTTTGAAAATACGTTTTGCAAACGTTCCCGCGAAGTTAGGTGAGTTCGTCGTTCTTTAAAAAAAATAGGCCCTCTTTTTGGTCATGTAGAGTGAAATATTTCCTAATTTTATTGCGCAGTATACTCTGCAAGTTACTTTTGATCACAACGGTCATGATTTCTACCATTTCAGAAGGCATCGAGGTGAGTGTTGAAACCTTTTACCAAAAAGATTACAGCAATCCTTTACAGCAAGATTTTATGTTTGCCTATCGTATTACCATTGAAAACCACAATGCCTTTCCTGTAAAGTTATTACGCAGATTTTGGGAGATTTTTGATAGCAATGGAGAACATAGAGTTGTGGAAGGCGAAGGGGTGGTGGGCGTACAGCCTTTAATCATGCCTGGGAAGCAATACCAATACGTAAGTGGTTGCAATTTAAAATCAGAATTGGGTAAAATGCAAGGTTATTATAGCATGGAAAATATTGAAAACAGGGAATCGATTCAAGTCAAAATACCTGCATTCAAAATGATTGCGCCAGTTAAACTTAACTAATCATTGTCGTTGCGCATTCTAATTAGCATCCAATAAAATTTGTACTACTTAAAAGTCAACATCAACTTGATTGAAGATGTTCATGGCTGGCGTTTTCAACAATTGGCTTAAGTCATTTTTCGACTTCCCTTTTTGCTGATTCATCCAAGATTTTACAATCTGATAGCCCATATATTTACCTACGTTTCCAGGTATGTCTTCTCCAAAATAATCATTGTACGGGGCTTCGGTTAAGATAGCCTTTGTCAAATTGGGATCCACAGAAAAGAGTCTGTTTTGGCTTGATAAAAAGGCCCATATATCGGTTTTATTTTCTTCAATGGCTTTTAACTGATTGGCTGTGTAGCCCATTAATAGTGTATCTGAAGTCGATGGCAAACATTGACCAATGATATATTCTCGCTTACCTATTTCAATCATTTGTTCAATCAACTGTTTTCCATTGATTGCTATTGGTGCATGGTCGTTGAGTATGTTTTGCAGCGTATTCACTACAATATATTCTGGTGCAAATTGACGACTAATATAAGTGGGATAAATGGTATTAATTTGTTCAGAATAATACCAACTTGATTCAGCACCCAAATACAATTGAAGTCCGATGGCAATACCATCTTTAGTCACCACATTCCCATAGGTTTCTAGTGGGCCAATGAAATAAATAAGCTGCTTTGGCAAAGTATATTCTGGAAAATAAAAATGAAACCGCTTTAATGCTTCTTCTATTGCTGGAGTAGCTTTTTGATCGGCTTGTACTTTTTTTGCTGCTTGATAAATTGGTAAATAGGCTTTATAAAATGCCAATATATTTTTAGCCTCTTTTTTTGGAGACATCATCAAAATTCGATCAAAATAATCTGCCGAAAATTGAGGGTATTGCTGTATCAATTTAGCCAAACTTGCTTCAAATTGCAAAGTGTCCATAGCAAAGAATGCACTATCAAAATGAAGCTCAGTCATGGTGGGCCTTGGTGCATGAGCAGCAGGATCTTGAGGTGTTGTATTACAAGCCCCCAAGGAGAGGCAAATTAATCCATAAAATAAAGCAGTAAAGCGCATCCCCGAAAGTACAAAAAAAGCGAGGTTATTTCCTTTAAAAACCGACCTTTGGCTCATGAAAATTTGTATCGCCCAACAGAATTATCATATTGGTAATTTCGAAGCCAACACAAAGCAGATCATTGATGCTATTGAGTCTGCAAAACAACAAGGTGCTGACTTAATTTTATTCAGTGAAATGAGTGTCAGTGGTTATCCCGCAAGAGACTTTGTAGAGTTCAATGATTTTATCAATCAATGTTACGCTAGTGTAGATGCGATTAGAAAAGTGGCAGACACCATTGGTGTATTAATAGGTTCTCCAGCCCACAATACAAATGAAAAAGGAAAACCATTGTACAATGCTGCATTTTTCTTGTATGAACAAAAAATTCAAGCAGAGATTCATAAGACCTTATTACCTACCTATGATGTGTTTGATGAGAATAGGTATTTCGAACCTGCCAGCGAATGGAAAGTAGTTCATTTTAAAGGTAAAAAATTGGCTATCACTATTTGCGAAGACATTTGGAACCTAGGCGATAACCCACTGTATACTATTTGTCCAATGGATCAAATGATGCAAGAGTCTCCAGATATTTTATTAAACCTAAGCGCTTCTCCATTCGATTACACGCATGACGAAGACAGGAAAGCAACCATTAAATCTAATGTAGTCAAATACAAAAAGCCATTATTCTATTGTAACGCCATTGGAAGTCAAACTGAAATTGTATTTGATGGTGCATCTTTAGTTTTTGATAAGGATGCCAACTTATGTGGCGCTTTACCCATGTTTGAATCTGCTATGCAAATTTTTGAATGCAATGATGACGGAAGCATCAATGCTCCGATTCTTGAACCAGCAGCATCTGTTCCAAGCAAAGAATTAAATCCTGCCAATCTTGTACCTGAATTAAATATCGACCAAGTCTATAAAGCTTTAGTATTAGGTGTTAAAGATTACTTTAATAAAATGGGATTTAAAAAAGCCATTCTTGGTTCGTCTGGAGGCATTGACTCAGCAGTGACACTTGCCATTGCATGTGAAGCTTTGGGTAAGGAAAATGTGTACGCTATTTTAATGCCCTCTCCCTACTCTACACCGCATTCAGTTGACGATGCAGTTCAGTTAAGTCAAAACTTAGGCAATCCCTATGACATCATTGCCATCAAAGACGTTTACGAAAGTTTTTTACACACATTAAAACCTATTTTTAAAGACCTTCCATTCTCTTTAGCAGAGGAAAATATACAAAGCAGATCAAGAGGAAATATTTTAATGGCTATTGCTAATAAATTAGGCTATGTGTTATTGAATACTTCAAATAAAAGTGAACTTGCAACAGGTTATGGCACATTATATGGTGACATGGCAGGTGGATTAGGCGTACTAGGTGATTGTTATAAATTACAAGTGTATGCATTAGCCAATTATATCAATTCAAAAAACGAGCTCATTCCTCAACATATTATTACAAAAGCACCAAGTGCTGAATTAAGACCAGATCAAAAAGACAGTGATAGTTTACCAGACTATGCAATATTGGATCAGATTTTATATCAATATATCGAAAAACGTGCAGACCCTGCAGTGATTAAAGCACTTGGATTTGATGCAGCTTTAGTGGATCGCACATTGAAGATGGTGAATACCAACGAATACAAACGAAATCAATTTTGTCCTATCATTCGTATATCGCCAAAAGCATTCGGCGTAGGAAGAAGAATGCCTATTGTTGGAAAATATTTAAATTAAATTATGAAAAACAAAACGATTGCTTGCCTAGCTTATGTTTTACTTTTTTTAAGCGGAAGCACATTGGCACAAAAAGCTGCGCCAATTTTACCAGGTGCATACCAAACTGCACAATACCTGCCTCTTTTAAAAAATAAGAGAGTAGGCTTATTCACCAACCACACTGCTACTGTTGGTCAAAAACATTTGATTGACACTTTACTTGCTAGTGGTATTCATTTACAGAAAGTATTCACACCAGAACATGGACTAAGAGGTACTGCAGACGCGGGAGAAAAAACCAATGACGGAATAGATGAAGCTACAGGGGTAAAAATTGTTTCACTATACGGTAAAAAAAATAGACCAAGCGAGACTGATCTAATGGACGTAGACGTATTGGTATTTGATATTCAAGATGTGGGTGCACGTTTTTATACCTATATCTCTTCTCTACAATATTATATGGAAGCTGCTTGGGCCAACAACAAACCATTGGTCATTTTAGATCGTCCTAATCCAAACGGGCATTATGTAGATGGACCTGTTTTAGAAATGCCTTATAGTAGTTTTATTGGAAAAAAAGCTGTGCCGATCGTATATGGATTAACGATGGGCGAATATGCAAAAATGTTGGTGGGTGAAAAATGGTTGACTGCACCAGCTGATAGCAATATCAATAAATCTGCAAGTCCAATTCAATTAACCGTGATTGCTTGTAAAAACTATGACCATAAATCAATGTATACATTCAATATTGCACCTTCTCCAAACTTACCAGACATGAATGCCATTTATTGGTATCCAACAACTTGTTTGATTGAAGGGTCAGTTATGAGTGAAGGTCGTGGCACAGCGCATGCTTTTGCTTACATTGGACATCCTAGTATCAAAGGAAAATCTTTTAGTTTTACTCCAGGTCCAAGAACTGGCGCTATGAGTTCTAAGCTCTACGGACAAAAATGTTATGGATGGGATTTGAGCAATCAACAAGCACCAAAAAATAAGATCGACTTAGATTTGATTATTGAGATGTACCAAGCTTTCCCAGTAAAAGACAGTTTTTTTATTGAACCAAAATCAAAATTAGCGACCGACTATTTCTTCAATAAATTAGCTGGTAATGCTGTATTGATGGAACAATTAAAATCAGGCCAAACTGCAGCAGCGATTAGAGCTAGCTGGCAACCAGGATTAATCGCATTTAAAAATATGCGCAAGAAATACCTATTGTATATAGACTTTGAATAAATCAAAGTCCATAAAATAATATTGAGATAATTCAAACTGATTTAAATAGGCATAAAAAAGGTCCCGAAATTCGGGACCTTTTTTTATGAAATGTCGCGACAATTATCCTCCAATGATTGGAATGGCTAATTGATGCACTGCATCATTCAATTGCTTTACACCCGTTTTCTTAAGGGTTTCTAATTTATTGAATTCAGCATCCACTTGCGCTTTTAATACTTGATAAACTTCCTGAACTTGTTTGGTTGGTGCAATGTATCCAGCTGCTGCTGATTCAAATACGCCTGCAATCTTATCGTCTAAACGAATCGGGAAATTCAATACATCCTGACCACTCTTAGCCTTCGTCTGATGTAACGCTTCCTCGATGGCTGTCAAGTTAGCTAACACTTCCTTCGCTTGCTTTTGGAAAACAGTATCTTTTGTTTTCTTTTGCAACATATTGATCTGCGTGCGCAATTCTTTTATACTTTTTAAGTTTTTCATGATCTCACTAAAAGTAGTAGATACTTTTAATAAGAATTGCTCTTGTGCTTTTAAATCTGCGTCAGACACTTTATAATTTGGATCAGCTACAATAGTAAATGGTTGCTCAGTCACCGTATTGTCGATGGTCACTTTTGCCGTGTATTTACCAGGCGCTGCCAATACTGGGCTGGTTGAACCATTCCATAAGATCAAACCAGTTTCTGGCTTTTCAGCTTCTTTATGATACATATTCCAAACATAAGTTTGAAATCCAGCTTCTGTACTTGGACCACCTGGCTCAGAATGATTGATTGTTTTAATCACTTTCTTTTGATCATCTAAAATGCTGATCATCACTCTTGTTGAATCAGATTCTGATCCATATGCCTTCCAATATTTAATCACCACGCCTTTAGCCGGATTCATGCCCACATTTGCTGGCATGCTGACACTCGCTCCACGTCCTCTTCTTCCACCCATCTGCGGTGGTACACGATACGTATTGGCGATTGGGAATACTTGGCTTACAGTTGGAGTAGGTTTAAAGTTTTCTACAAACGATAAGTCATCAAAAATATAAATGCTTCTTCCTTGTGTTGCCACAATCAAGTTCTGATCCTTAATTAATAAATCTGTGATTGGTGTTACAGGAAGATTTAATTGAAAACGCTCCCAAGTTGCTCCATCGTTGATAGACACATACAAACCATATTCTGTTCCGGCAAACAAGACACCTGCTTTTCTTGGACTAGCTACAATTGCTCTTGTGAAATGAAGTGGATCGATTCCATTGGTGATCTTAGTCCATGTAGCACCGTAGTCTGTAGTCTTGTAGATATAAGGAGCAAAGTCATCTAACTTATACCTTGTTCCTGCAAAATATGCTGTTCCTTTTCTGATTGGATCTACTTCTACTCTATTCCACATGATCCACTTAGGTGCATCTTTTGGCGTTACATTCGCCCAAGTTTTGCCACCATCCTTACTTACACTAATGACACCATCATCACTACCTGTCCATAAAAGATCTTTTTCTACTGGGGATTCTGCAGCGGTAAAAATAGTACAATAGTATTCTACACTCGTATTGTCTTGCGTAATTGGACCACCAGAACTTTTTTGTTTTGCTTTGTCATCAGTCGTTAAATCTGGAGATAACATCGTCCAGCTTGCACCTTCATTTTCAGTGGAGAATAAATGATTACCTGCAGTATATAATTTCTTTGGATTATGTGGCGAGAAGAAAATTGGATGATTCCATTGGAATCTATATTTCATTGCTTCTGCACCTGCACCCATTGGATTATCAGGCCATACATTGATGATTCTATTCTCTCCAGTCTTATGATCAAATCTTGTGATTAAGCCACCATAAGATCCACCATACACAATATCACTATTCAAAGGATCTGCTACAATATAACCGCTCTCTCCACCTGCAGTCACCTCAAAATCATTCTCACCAATAAAAGCACCATAGGTACTTGACTTAATTCTGAATGCAGAGTTGTCTTGTTGTGCAGCTAAAATTCGATAAGGGAAACTATTGTCAGTACTTAAACGATATGCTTGAACAGTAGGCTGATTCATCATTGTGCTCCAGTTTCTGCCAGCATCCATACTTACTTGTGCACCACCATCATCTGATACAATCATTCTTTTTCCATTTTTAGGATCAATCCATAAATCATGGTGATCTCCATGTGGAGTTCTCAAAGAAGTAAAGCTTTTACCACCATCAGATGATACCATAAAGTTCACATTAGGACAGTATACTTTATTTTCATCAGCAGGATCAACAAATACTTTGGTATAATACCAAGCACGTTGACGAATATTGTTATCGCTACTTGCCAATTCCCAATTTTTTCCTGCATCGTTTGATACATACAATCCACCATTCGCATTTTCAATCAATGCATACAATTTATCGGTATTTGATTTTGCAACTGCTACACCTACAATACCCCAGACACCTTTTGGTAGACCTTTATTATTTTTAATTGACTCCCAGGTATTACCACCGTCTGTACTTTTATACATACCAGAACCAGCACCACCGCTTTCTAAGCTATAGGGCGTGCGGATTAATTCCCATGTACCAGCATACATAATATCTGGATTGCTTGGGTCAATGATTAAATCACTTGCACCTGTTTGTGGATTCACATACAATACTTTTTTCCAAGTAGCACCACCATCCACACTCTTATAGACTCCTCTGTTTTCATTTGGACCAAACAAATGACCCATCACAGCAGCCCATACAATATCTGGATTTTTTGGATGTACAATTACTCGTACAATATGTCTAGCTTCTTTTAAGCCAATATTTTTCCATGTTTTGCCATCATCTGTCGACTTCCACATACCATCTAATCCTTCACTCACATTTCCACGCATCGTATTCTCACCTTCACCTACATAAAGAATCGACTCATTTGATGGTGCAATTGCAATGGCTCCAATCGTACCGCCAAAATAACCATCAGAAATATTTTTCCAGTTATTGCCAGCATCAGTGGTTTTCCAAACACCGCCTCCAGTGGCACCCATATAAAATGTATTCACATCGGTATAAGAACCCACACCAGCTGCAGCTCGTCCACCTCTAAATGGACCAACCAATCTAAAACTCTGTGCTTTAATAATAGGGTCTTGACTCAGTTCAACCGGCTTAGTAGGTTCGGCTGATTTTTTCTTTTGTGCTTGTGCAGGACTCAACGTAATTAGTCCAACAAACGCTACAAATACAAAAAGTAGTTTTTTCATAATTGAAATTTATAATGAATAATCCTTGTTTAAATTGTTAAAATAACGAGCCCTCCAATTGGAGGGCTGCGTCTTTATTTAATAGCTTCTATTTCTTTAAACTTCTTGATTGGCGTTGCTTCTACTAATTTTCTAAAGTCTGCCCAATCCTTTGCAAAGAATGCATTTACTTGTGATACTACATCAGCAGCTGCTACATTCGCTTCTGCAATCACACGTTGCTCTTGTGCACCTGGCATCGTATTTTTTCCAGAAATCAACATACCTGCAGAACGGATAATAGAGATTGGCGTGATGGTTGGCACAGTGCCATAACCTTGCTTTTCTTGCTTTTTGCCCACCATCATTTCTTTCAAGTTCTTCACTTTTTCAGTAATGATTTTATGTACTTTATTCAAGCTATCAACACCTTTATCTTTTTTATCCTTCCACTCTGCCTTCAATTGCGTTAAAATTAAATCTGCATCATCTAATTGGTCTTGTGCTGCATTGTATTTGTCAGCCACCACCTGCAATTGATCTAATAATTTATCTTGTGCCAATACCACTTCGTTTCTGCTTGGTAGTCTAGGATCATCTGCTACTTCAACCATCGCAGAATCTTTCCAGTTACCCGCTGTAACTACTATTTTATATTTACCTGGCAATACATCTCTACCTGTGAATTCTTTATCTTCTGTAGCATTAGCATCCGCTGTCGCTTCAGCCATTCTTCTGCCAAAGCCGCCTCCGCCTGCTTTTGGTGCGCCAGCAGCTCTTTGTCCTTTTTGTTCAAAACCCCAATAGTTTCTATTGAAACCAGAATCCAATTTGAAGCTAAGGTTTCTAACCACATTGTCTTGTGCATCTTTAATTTGCACTTTTGCCTTTTTCACAGAATCCATAGAATAGATGGTGATTGGCATTCCTGTTGGTTTGTTCGGAGCATCCCACATACCCCAAGTGCTCCACTCATAAGGAGAATTCTTGATCGATAAATTGATCGCTGATGTAGGTACACTCATAAAGAATTTAGCAGCTTGTGCTTTAGCTAACTTTCTTAATGGTCTAATATCATCCAATACCCATAAGCTTCTACCAAATGTAGCAATGGCTAAATCTGCTTCTCTATCTTGAATAGCAAAATCATAAGTTGACACTGAAGGATAACCATTTTTCCATTGTTGGAAATTAGCGCCGTTGTCAAGACTAATAAACATACCTTGCTCTGTTCCAACAAAAATCAAATTTGGCTCTGTTGGATCTTGTAAAACTGTTAATGCATAACCCGTCACTTTCTTTTCATCAATCAATCTAGTCCAAGTTTTACCTGCATCCATTGATCTAAAAATATAAGGAGCAAAATCACCTTGTCTATAATTGTTAACTACTACAAAAACTTCGTTGGCGTTATATGCTGATGTTCTAATTTGAGGAATCCAAGCACCTTTAGGTAAGCCAGCAATATTCGCTGTCAAGTCTGTCCAAGATGCACCACCATTGGTAGTCATTTGTACTTTACCATCATCTGTACCAATATAGATTAAACCTTTTTGTACGGCACTTGGTGCAATACAAATAATGGTACAATGATTTTCTGCACCTGTAATATCAATACTCAATCCACCATTGTCTCTTTGATCAATTTTAGCACTATCATTGGTCGTTAAATCTGGAGAGATAATTTCCCATGCAGCACCTTTATTGGTACTCTTGTGTAAAAACTGAGAACCAAAATATATTGTTTTCTTATCAAATGGATCTTGCGCAATAGAAGCGTTCCAGTTAAATCTTAATAAGGTTTTTGCGTCAGGTGCTGGAGGCTTGATATAAGAAGACTGACCTGTTACAGTATTGTATCTTCCAACGTTACCACCTTGACTCATTGCATACACCCAATTTGCATCTTCCGGATCAGGCATCACATCAAAACCATCTCCACCCCATAAATTATCCCAATCGAAATTACGAATACCGCCTTGCGTTGTGGTATATGCAGGACCTCTCCAAGAACCATTGTCTTGCATTCCTCCCATTACATGATAAGGAATTTCATTGTCAACATTGATATGGTAAAACTGTCCTACTGGAATTTTTTCATCAAACATCCATGTTTTACCACCATCGCGCGTGATACCTATACCGCCATCATTACCATCAATGATGTATTTATTGTCTGTAGGATGAATCCAAAACGCGTGGTGATCTGGATGGATCCCACTGTAAGGAATGATTGTTTCAAAATTCTTTCCACCATCGATACTTTTTTGTACTGTTTGACTGATATACCATAATGTATTTTCATTCAACGGATCACTTATGATATCTTGGAAATAGAAAGGACGATTGTCAACAATTGATTTTTGACCATTCACTAATTTCCAAGAATAGCCACCATCATCACTCTTGTACAATCCACTTTTTTTAGATTCTATCAAAGCATAAACCACATTAGGATTTGATCTGCTAATGGCAATGCCAACACGACCTAAATCGCCATCAGGTAAACCATGTTCTTTCCCTAATTTGATGAAATTTTTACCCCCATCAATGGTCATATATAAACCACTGCCCTTACCACCACTTTCTAAATGATATGGGTTACGATAGTGATGCCACATCGCAACAAATAATTTGTTAGGGTTTGAAGGATCCATAATCATATCACCAGGACCCGAAGTATCATTGGTAAATAAGATTTGATTCCAAGTATCACCCCCATCAGTTGTTTTAAAAACGCCTCTGTGTTTGCTTTGACCATATGGATTACCAATGGCGCCCGCATACACTGTATTTGGATTAGAAGGATCAATAATGACTCTGTGAATATTTCTTGTTTGCTCTAAACCCATACGCTTCCAAGTTCTACCAGCATCCATCGTTTTGTAGATACCCTCACCAATGCTGATTGAGTTTCTTGGATTTCCTTCTCCAGTTCCTACCCAAACAATGCTTGGGTTAGATTGTTGAATAGCCAAAGCACCAATATTTAAAATAGGTTGCTCGTCAAAAACGGGTGTCCAACTAACACCTGCATTGTTTGTTTTCCATACACCACCCGATGCAGCACCAATCCATATATTATTAGGATTCGCCACTTCAGCATCAATGGTCGTTACACGTCCACTCATACTTGCTGGTCCAATATTTCTTGGCTTCCAATCTTTAAATACTTTGTTAATGTCTACTTTGTCTGTAGTCGCTACTGGAGCAGCAGCTGTTTTCTTTGATTTCTGCGCATTGGCTTGACTTAATGTCAATACAGATGCCAAGATCATAGAACCAAGGGTAATTACACGCATATGAGCTTATTTTCTTATTAAAATAATGAAGTTCTAAGCTATTGCATTTTACCCAAAAATCAATAAAAAAGGGATGAACGTTATTTTAGAGCTTTTCGATGATTCCAGCTACCCCTTGACCACCTCCAACACAGGCAGTAACAATCCCATATCGCTTATTTAATCGCTCTAAGTCATTGATTATCTGTACAGTTAATTTTGATCCAGTACAACCTAGAGGATGTCCTAAGGCGATTGCCCCGCCATTGATATTCACTTTATTTTGGTCTAAACCAAGGGTTCGAATAACGGCTAAAGATTGAGAAGCAAATGCTTCGTTCAATTCAAAAAGATCTATCTGATCCAAATTCATTCCTGCTTGTTTCAACACTTTTGGAACAGCTTCAATTGGTCCAATTCCCATGATTCTTGGGTGAACACCTGCCACAGCACAATTCACCAATCTACCAATTGGTTTCAATCCTAAAGACTGCATTAAACGCTCACTCATCACCACCACAAAACTAGCTCCATCACTTGTTTGGGATGAATTACCTGCTGTAACGCTTCCCTTCAATGCAAATGCTGGTTTCAATTTTGCTAAAGCTTCAATCGTAGTGTCAGCGCGCACACCTTCATCCGTATCAACGGTAAAATTTCGAGTTGCTTTTTTATTGTTTTCGTTGATATAGGTCTCTGTGATTTCAATTGGCAAGATGCCTTTCTTAAAAAAGCCGTTGTCAATCGCTTGTTTCGCTTTTTGATGTGATGCCAATGCAAAGGCATCTTGATCTTCTCTACTCACATTGTATTCATTAGCCACTGCCTCTGCAGTCAAACCCATGGATAAGTAATAATCTGGTTCGTCTTTTGCAATGGAATATGCAGGAACAGTCTTCCAACCTGCAGTAGGTACCATGGACATAGATTCTGTACCACCTGCGATGATACAATCTGCCATCCCTGTTCTGATTTTTGCTGTGGCCATCGCAATACTTTCTAAACCACTTGCACAATATCGATTGATCGTGATGCCCGGCACTTCTATCCCTAAAGCTTTTGCTGCTATGATTCTACCAAATTGTAAACCCTGCTCCGCTTCAGGCACTGCATTCCCCACAATCACATCATCAATTAATTTAGATTCCAATGCAGGCAAGGATTTCATCAGTCCTTGAATTAACTCAATGGCTAATTCATCAGAACGCATAAAACGAAACCCCCCTTTTTTACTTTTAGTCACTGCTGTTCTAAAACCCGCTACGATATAAGCTTCTTGCATAAAAAAGTCTTTAATTGACACCATAAATGTAGGCTTTTTTGTAAACAGTTGTTTATGCAACTAAATATTTCATTGTAAATTTGGAGCATGATGTATCCAATTATCAGAAATACCTTGTTTTTACTACCTCCCGAAACAGCACATCAGGTGTCTATGAAGGGGTTAGATATGGTTGCAGCTATTCCGCTTTTCAATCAATGGATGAGTAGCCATTTTCAAGTTCAAGATCCAAGCTTAGCTAAAACAGTTTTTGGTTTACAGTTTCCTAATCCAGTTGGACTAGGTGCAGGATTTGATAAAAACGCTGAACATTTGGATGCCTTAGACATGCTAGGATTTGGCTTTGTAGAAATTGGAACAGTCACCCCTAAACCACAAGCGGGTAATGTAAAACCTAGATTGTTTAGGATCCCCGATCAAAAAGCATTGATCAATCGCATGGGTTTTAACAACGATGGGGTTGATCTCATTGCCAATAGATTGAAAGAAAGAAAATCAAAAACAAATTCAACTTTAATTATTGGCGGCAATATTGGTAAAAACAAAGTCACCGAAAACCAGGATGCTTGGAAAGATTATTGTACCAATTTTATAGGATTAGAAGAAGTGGTAGATTATTTTGTGGTGAATGTGAGTTCTCCCAATACACCAGGTCTGCGTGAATTGCAAGAAAAAGAAGCATTGAGAAAAATATTTTCTGAACTACAGTTACTGAATAAAAACAATAAACCTATTCTATTAAAAATTGCACCCGATCTAGAAACGAGTGCCTTAGATGATATCATTGCCTTAACATCTGAAGTAAAAATAGACGGACTGGTGTCAAGTAATACAACATTAGACAGAAGCCTTTTAAATTCAATGAATACAGAACGTGCTAAAATCATTGGACCAGGTGGCTTAAGCGGTCAACCCTTACTGAATAAATCAAATCAAGTATTGGATTATTTATACAAAGGAATTGGCGATCGACTTCCAATTATTGCAAGTGGTGGTGTATTCAAGCCTGAAGATGCGCAGGCAAAATTGGATGCTGGTGCAAGTTTAGTTCAAGTATGGACTGGATTCATTTATGAAGGACCAGGCATTGTGAAAAACATCTTACAAGCACTAAAGACTGACTCTGAAACTTCCAAATATACCAAATGAAGAGGGCGTCGCGGTTTGTAATTGTGAATCGGTTAATCGCCATACAAAATCAATTCTAAAAAACTTAGCGATATTCTCTATCCCAGTACCAATTTCAGCATAGGGTTTTGATTTGAGTGAATTGAAAGGATGCGTTCCAATGAAATTCAATTGTTGATTCTCATTAGACAATCCACCAACTACTGCTTTCGCACTCCAAAACTGGCGCCATTTTGTTTTTTTCAATAAAGGCAAATATCTTAAAACGCCCTTCCCAATTTTATGTTCAATATTGATACCCACAAACTCATCACTGATGAATTCATATCGTTGCATTAAGTTAAATGCATACTTGTTGTAATAGCTCATTTCATTACCCGGCATAATATCTAAAAATGGATAGCTTGTCTTACCCCAAGTCTTCCCAGCAAACACGCTATAATAAATATTCCCAAATGGAGTGATGGGTAAATAGTCATTCACACTGAAATTTAATTTTTGAAACTTATTCGGCGTGTTGAATACCCCCTCCAGTGCTTTAGTATACTTCATTTCTACTACCGGATATAAGCTACCAAATCCAAATCGTGAAAAATTACTTTCAAGGTATCGCTCTTGATAGGCGAATCTCAATCCAACACTTGCCTCTACTGCATGCATCCAATCTCCACCTCCAATATTGGTGTTGTAAATGCTAGGTAAATTCAACAATGGGTCGTACTGCTTTTCAGCCAAGCCCAATGTTAGCTGAAATCCTTTATTATTCTCCTGAAAGAATTCCACTTTCTTTTGTGTCAATTGCAAAAACTTGAATGGAATATTAGGCCTTCTTAAAATGGTACCAAATAAGTTGTCATTGTTGATTTGATCAAAATATTCTTGCCCGAATTCTAAGTCTGAGTGGTACTCTGCTTTAATGTAACTTAATGGACTTTGCTTGAATTGATACATGGCTCCTAATTCGCCTTTCGCTTTTTGATCTCTAAATCCATAGGCTCCATATCCATAAAAATTCCAATGTTTACTAAACCCTTTATTGGTTGCAATATCCGCCCTCAATCTTAAACCCTCCCACTTATCCGAGCTAATTACATTAAACCATGGACCTAGGGTTACATTGCCCACTTCCTTAATCCCCTTTACCAAGAACTCCGCAGATTGCTTGTAAAATAAAAATGTCTTGTTTTTATTTAAAGTGTCTAATAAAGTATACACCGCTTGCTCTGTCTTAGCCAATGGTTCGTGTCGCATTTGTTGCCATGCAGCTTCACTATTGTTATTGCTATTGGGTAAAAGCCTAATCTCAGGATTTTTGACTGTACTATTCAATACCGAATCAATTGCGCTGTCATTGATTTTAACCGATCTGTAGGTCGTTGTTTTGCGTCCTTTGATACCCAATTTATCTTTTCCACCTGGAACAAAATCTGCCACAAATCGATCTTTGGCTAAAAACCAAACCGAATCGTTGACCAATTTAAACTCCTGTATTAAAGAGAGTGATTGCAAGAAATTTATATCCGCAAATGTAGAAGGTCTTAGAGTGATTTTTTGAATGGCGAAACTAGTATCATTCACCCAACAATCTCCTTCAAAAGTTAACTCATTCGAACGCTTTGGCTGAATCAATAAATGCACCAATCGCTTTCCATTTAAGTAAGCCGTGTCCGCTAATTTGAATTTATAATAAGTATCTGCATTCGTATTAAAGGGGCTAATGAATTCTCTGTTAAAAACAGGAATTACATTTTTGTACACATTGATATTCTGATAGGTACCGCCAAGCTCTTTGATTAAAGTTTCATTCTCAATACCATTGGTTCTTGTGTATTTTATTTCTTCTAATATTTTTGCAGGATTAGATTGATAAAAATAATCAGAGATAGTTTCAGTAATATAGATAGGTAAAAAAGATTGATGTGTCTCTGTCGTATCAATAAAATCAAACACAAAATCTAGTGGCTTAATTAGACTATTTTTATTCAGTTTGTCTTTTCGAACATTGATCAAATCAACTTCCAGTTTATTGTACAATTCGTAACTATAATTTTTTTTAAGTGCCGGATTGTTGATCTCTTTTTTGGACATGATTTTTCTCCAAAACCATAAAGATCGATTGTATTTGGATTTTACAACAGCTTCTTGTTTTGCAGCCTGTACAAAAAGGTGAACAATGCCAACTGATTCCTGATTCAATTTAGATAACGGTATATGTAAAGTTGAATAGCCCACACTCTGCAAGATCAAAGTGTCTTGTATTCCAAAAGCAGAATAAGGAATGCTAAAATTACCAGCTGAATCCGTAATTACACCTCTTTTTGCCAAAGCATATGAAACAGAAGCAAAAGGAATAGGTTCTTCGCTTTGGTGATCCGCCAACTTCCCCTTTAGTTGAGTAAGTGATCCATTTTGAGCATAAATTTTGGATTGAAAACTCAATAAAATATTGACCCATATCAAACATAAATAAAAGGTACGCACCAACTGTTTCATTCTCATTCCGCAAAGGTAACACCTATTTGTTTTTTTAATGTATTTAAAGTCACCATTCATCCAATTTGCTTGTAACTTTGCAAAAAAGTCTATTACATGTTGACCATTCATTCTTTTTGTTTCAATGCATTCCAGGAAAACACTTATATCCTATATAATGCCGAAAAAGAAGCTATCATCATTGATCCAGGTTGTTATTTAAAAAATGAACAAGCTCAATTAGCTAATTTTATAACAGAAAACAATTTGACCCCTAAGCTGCTACTCAATACACATTGTCATTTAGATCATGTTTTTGGCAACAACTTTGTTAGTGAGCAATATGGTTTGACTGCTTTATTCCATCAAAAGGAACAAGCTGTTATTGACCGCTTGCCAGAAGGTGGTGCAAGATGGGGTGTTCCAACAGAGGCGTATAAAGGCAAAGTCCAATATATACAACAAGACGAATTGATCCAGTTTGGCAAGGATAGCTTTAAAGTACTTGAGACACCTGGACATTCTCCTGGTAGTGTATGCTTTTACCATGAAGCACAAGACTTTTTAATTGGAGGTGATTTGATTTTTAAAGATGGTGTAGGCAGGACAGATTTACCAGGAAGCAATCCACTAGATTTAATTAAAAGCATACAGACACAAATTTTACCTTTACCTGATACAATGACTATCTATTCAGGTCATGGACCAGCTACCACCTGGGGCAGGGAGAAAAAAGCAAACCCCTATATTTTACACCTACTGAAGGGGTAAGTCACTGAGTTTTAGTTAACAATTTGATAATACACCCCTATTACGCTGTTCTGCTGATTAAGCGGTATTTTTGCATTAGAAATTATGGAATCCAATCCGATCAAAATATTAATTGCAGACGATGAACCAGATATCATCGAAATTATAAGCTTCCACTTGAATAAAGCTGGATACGAAGTTGCATCAGCTAAGGACGGAAGTGAAGCGATTGAGAAAGCAAAACAATTCAATCCAGATTGTATCATTTTAGATGTGATGATGCCTAAGCGAACTGGATTTGAAGTCTGCGAATATTTAAGAAGCAACAAGCAATTTGACAAAACTTTAATTGTATTGTTAACCGCATTGAATGATGAAGCTTCACACATTAAAGGATTAGAATTGGGTGGTGATGATTTTATCAATAAACCAATTAGCCCAAAAGTATTAGTGAGCAGGATCAGTGCTTTATTTAGAAGAATACAACCTGCTACCACTGAAACAAAGACCCTTACTATTAAAGATCTAATTATAGATGCTGAACAATACAGAACCATTTTAAATGGCGTGGTGCATGTGTTAGCTAAGAAAGAATTTGAATTACTTTACTTATTAGCTGCCCAGCCTGGTCGTGTGTTTTTGAGAAATGAAATTCTTTCTCAAGTTTGGGGAAACGACGTGATTGTAGGTGACAGGACCATTGACGTACATGTCAGAAAAATTAGGGTCAAATTAGGTATCGACTGCATTACCACTGTAAAAGGGGTAGGCTATAAGTTCGACTACTAGCCTGGACATGCTGTTTAAAAGGCAATTTAAATAGAATTGAATACCTTTGTTACACAACATGTTTAAAGAAAAAAATCTTTCGCCAAAACAATTGGCATTATTAACCGCATTACTTGTTTCAAGCTTAATTGCATTGAGCGTATTTGTATTGATCGCCAACTGGAAATTACTATTAGCTTATTTTGTTGCTTGTTTTGTAGTCATCTATTTATTAGTCTACCAAATACTTGAGTTTTTTATTTACAGGAAGATAAAACTGATTTATAAACTGATTTCATACACCAAGGCCAGCAAAAGAGAAGAAGCCTATCAGAAGTACATCCTTCCTCAAAAAGGCATCGATGATGTTAGAGTAGACGTGGAAAATTGGGCAGCACAAAAGGCTGATGAAATTCAGAAATTACAGTCTAATGAGCAGTTTAGAAAAGAATTTTTACAAAATCTTTCTCATGAAATCAAGACACCTATTTTCGCCATTCAAGGTTATTTAGAATTGCTAGCAGATGGCGCGATTGAGGACACCACACTTAGTAAAAAATTCATAGGACAGGCAGAAGCCAATGTGCAAAGACTTGTAGGTTTATTGAACGACGTAGATGTCATTACTAATTTAGAGATCAACAAAGAACCTATCCTCAAGCAACATTTTATCATACAAGACTTGATCACAGAAGTGGTTCAAAATCTGAACATTAAATTACTCAAAAAAAATATTCAATTTCAATTTAAAAAAGGAAGTGAAATACCAGTGGAGGTTTTTGCAGATAAAAATAAGATTTATCAAGTTTTAGTCAATGTATTTTCAAATGCAGTGAAGTATGGAAAAATAGATGGACAAATTACGGCAAGCGTCTATCATTTAGAAGATAAAAAAGTCTTGATCGAGATAAGTGACAATGGAATTGGTATTGATGAAGCCCATATTCCAAGATTGTTTGAACGTTTTTACAGAACTGACGATGCCAGAAGCAGAGAAGTTGGTGGAACAGGATTGGGCCTGGCCATCTGCAAACACATTATAGAAGCGCACGGTGAAAATATTCATCTAAGAAGCCAATTAAACGTGGGCACCACAGTTGGATTTACATTGCCACAATAGCAACTGGTTCTTTTTCCCTAATAATTTCGTTTCTTTGTATTCTAAATTTTTTTAATGCAAACTATTCTTGTTACAGGTGGATGTGGTTTTATTGGCGCACACACCATTGTAGATTTAATTGAAAATGGTTTCAATGTGATCTCTATCGATAATTTATCTAGGGCATCGGATCAATCCTTATTGGGTATTGAAAAAATAACAGGCAAAAAAATTACGAACTATAAAGTTGACTTAACTGACAAATCAGCAACAGAAGCTGTTTTTGTAGCGAACCCTGGCATTATTGGTGTCATTCATTTTGCAGCTTATAAAGCAGTTGGAGAATCGGTTGAAAATCCATTAGCGTATTACGAAAACAATATCAGTTCCTTAGTGCATTTATTACAGATGGCAGTTAAATACAATGCACCTCATTTTATATTTTCCTCTTCTTGTACGGTATACGGCAATCCTGATACCATTCCAGTAACAGAAAAAACACTATTACAAACTGCCGCATCTCCTTATGGTGCAACCAAACAAATGGGAGAAACAATTGTAAAAGACGCAGCATTTGCACATCCTTTATCAACCATCTTACTAAGGTACTTTAACCCAGTAGGTGCACATCCTTCTACTGCGATTGGAGAATTACCAATTGGTCGCCCACAAAATTTAGTACCAGCAATTACACAAACAGCCATTGGCAAATTGCCTAAGATGCAGGTACATGGCGCTGATTATGACACCCGCGACGGAAGTTGTATCAGAGACTATATCCATGTTTGTGATATAGCGCATGCACACACACTAGCTATTCAATATTCGATTAAAAACAATCAGCCAAATAGTTGCGAAGTGTTCAATCTTGGAACAGGCAACGGCATCACGGTATTAGAAGCCATCCATGCATTTGAAAAAGTGAGTGGTGTAAAATTGAATTATGAAATTGGACCACGTAGAGCAGGTGACATTGTTTCAATTTATGCCAACAATGACCATGCAGTCAATCAATTAGGTTGGAAATGCAAATACGGTTTGGAAGATATGATGCGCACTGCATGGCAATGGGAGCAGAGTTTAGTTTAATGCTGAACCAACATTTTTTCTGCGTTCTCTGCCATTTGCAATGCCTCAATAAATTCATCAATATCTCCATTGATGACAGCATCTAAATTATAAGAAGTTACATTCACACGGTGGTCTGTAACCCTACCCTGTGGCCAGTTATAAGTTCTGATCTTAGCACTTCTATCTCCTGTACTCACCAATGTTTTACGATGTCTTGAAATTTCATCTTCTTGTTTACGCACTTGCTCTTCAAATAATTTAGTACGTAACATTCCCATCGCTTTTTCTCGGTTACCTAACTGTGAACGTTCCGTTTGACATATAATCACCGTACCAGTTGGAATATGCGTTAACATTACTTTGGTCTCTACTTTATTTACGTTCTGTCCACCAGCACCACCACTTCGAGCAGTTTCCATTTTCACGTCTGCAGGATTCAATACAAAGTCTACTTCTTCTGCTTCTGGCATAACTGCAACAGTTGCAGCAGAGGTATGGACTCTACCCTGTGTTTCTGTACTTGGAACTCTTTGTACACGGTGTACTCCACTTTCAAATTTCATGGTACCATATACATCTTCACCAGTCACTTCTAAAATCACTTCCTTATATCCACCCACTGAACCTTCACTCTCACTTGCTACTGCTACTTTCCAACCCTTTTTTTGACAGTATCTTGTATACATCGTCAATAAATCCCCAACAAATAAACTGGCTTCGTCTCCACCCGTTCCTGCTCTTAATTCAATTATCGCGTTCTTATCATCTTGAGGATCTTTTGGAATCAATAATTTGGTCAACTCTTTTTCTAAAGCCTCTTTCTCCTCATCCAAAGCGGGCAACTCCATTTTCGCCAACTCGCGCATATCTTGATCGTCGCCATTCAAACTTTCTTTTGCAAATTTATGCTCCGCCAACACCTTTACATAACGCTCATAAGGAATGACGATTTTCTCTAAAGAACGATATTCTTTACTGAATTTGCCAAATTCGGATTGATTATTGATAATCTCTGGATTGGTCAAAGCCACCCCAACCTGGTCAAATCTAGCTTTTATGGCTTCTAATTTATCTAACATAGTCGTTTTTCTGTGCGCAAAAATAGCTATTTTAGTTGTCAATTAAAAGGATCCCACCCATGAAATACCTAACCCTCGTTTTTTGTGCTATAAGCTTATCTGGATTTAGCCAAAAAATTCATTACAAATCCATCTTAGTAGATACCCACAATGACGCACCTACTGCTTGTATCGAAAAGAAAGTAAGTTTTGACCAAGACTTGACAGGAATCAACCATTCCGATTTGAAAAGATTCAAAGAGGGCGGATTAGATTATCAATTATTTTCTATTTGGTGTGATGGAGAAAAAATAAACCCCTATGCATGGGCCATGCGTGAAATGGATACAATAGATGCAGTGGCTGCTAGAAACCCAGACAAAATGGTGGTTGCTAAAGATTGGAAGACCATAAAATCAGCTTTAAAAGCTGGCAAAGTAGTGGCTCAATATGGCGTAGAAGGTGGACATATGATTGAAGACGATATCAATAAATTGGATACGTTTTACAATCGTGGAGTTCGTTATATGACCTTGACTTGGAATAATTCTCCATCATGGGCGAGTTCACATGCTGCAGAAAATAGTACAAAATACACTGGCTATAAAGGATTGAATGATTTTGGAAAACAAGTCATTCAAAGGATGAACCAATTGGGAATTATCGTAGATATTTCCCACGTGGGTGAAGCCACTTTCTGGGATGCGATTAAAACAACTACAAAGCCTTTGATAGCTTCTCATAGCGATGCCTACAGTATTAATCCTGTTACAAGAAACTTGAAAGATGATCAAATTTTAGCCATTGGTAAAAATGGGGGTGTAATCTGTTTGAACTTTTTCTCTGGATTTGTAGATAGCAATTTTAGCAAAAGAGGAATCGCATTCATGAAGAAGCACGCTGTTGAAATTGATTCTTTATTGGCTACTGGAATGCAAAAAGAATATGCATACACTGTAATTTTTGATAAATACAAAGCAGAAAGCGAAGCAATCAAGCCAACTATTGAACAATTAATGCAACACTTTGATCATATTGTAAAATTGATTGGAATTAACCATGTGGGTATTGGCTCTGACTTTGATGGGATTAATTCTGCACCACAAGGCTTAAGCACAGTATTGGATTATCCAAATTTCACCAAAGCTTTAATAGCAAGAGGTTATTCCAACAAAGATATTAAGAAAGTATTGGGTGGGAATTTCTTAAGAGTGTACAAGGCCAATAACCAACGCTAAAAAAACATCTGACACAAAATAAAAACAGCCCTTAAATTTTCTTAAGGGCTGTTTTTATTTATCCTAATAACTCAACAACTTTTGCATCATCTCGTCTAAACGATCATTAGCAAGAAACTGTTTCTCTAAGGTTTTATTAAATGGAATTGGTGTGTCTAATGAAGCGCATCGCATGATTGGCGCATCCAAGTGTTCAAAGCAATGCTCTGCCACCCATGCACTAATCTCACCGCCAATGCCACCCGTTAAATTATCTTCATGTAAAATCATCAACTTGCCAGTTGCTTTTACAGCTAATTCAATTGCGTTATAATCCAAGGGAGATAAGGTTCTTAGATCTAAAATATAAATGGACTGATCCATATGTGCTTGTTGATAAGCCTTTGCCCAAAGCACCCCCATACCATACGTAATGATGGTCGCATCTGTACCTTCTTGTACAATATTGGCCTTGCCAATTTCAATTTGATACATAGCATCTGGAATCTCTTCTTCGATGCTTCTATACAAAGCTTTATGTTCAAAATACAAAACAGGATTGGGTTCTGCCAATGCCGCAATCAATAATCCTTTTGCATCAGTTGGATTAGAAGGATACACTACTTTCAAACCTGCAACATGTGTAAACCAAGCTTCATTGGATTGTGAGTGAAAAGGACCAGCGCCTACGCCGCCACCAGTTGGCATACGCACTACCACATCGGCATTTTGCCCCCAACGATAGTGCATTTTAGCTAAATTATTGACAATTTGATTGAATGCAACAGTAACAAAATCGGCGAATTGCATCTCCACTACCGACTTAATACCTTCCATGCTTAAACCCAATGCTGCACCAACAATAGCACTTTCGCATATGGGTGTGTTTCGAATTCTTTGTTTTCCAAATTGATCTACAAATCCTTCTGTTATTTTAAATGCGCCACCATACTCCGCAATATCCTGTCCCATGATAATCATCTCTGGATATTTTTCCATCGACTGTCTTAACGCATCACTGATTGCTTCAATGAATCTTTTATTCGTTTTTTGTGCTGTTTGAACAAGCGTTACATCAGGAATCGTAGTGACTGGAACTGGAGCAAATACATCCACTAATTCATCTGCAATAGAAGGCACAAAAACCTCTGGCTCCATTGCCTTCCTTAAATCCGCATCCATTTGTTCTTTGAATCGATTGCGAATATCAGCTACTTGCATTTCTGTGAGTACCTTTTCTTGGATCAGAAATTGCTCGTAGTTTTTAATAGGATCTTTTAAAGACCAAGTTTCCATCAAATGTTTTGGAACATATTTTACACCACTCGCCTCCTCATGTCCACGCATTCTGAAAGTCTCACATTCAATCAAATAAGGCTTCTGTTGATTGATGCAATAGTCACGAACTCCTTTTACGGTTTGATATACTTCTAGAATATTATTACCATCAATACGAACCCCTTCCATACCATATCCCTTCGCACGGTCTACTAAATGATCACATTTATATTGCTCATTCGTAGGTGTACTTAATCCATATCCATTATTCTCAATGATAAAAATGACTGGTAAATTCCAAACAGCAGCTACATTCAATGCTTCGTGAAAATCGCCCTCGCTAGTTCCTCCATCTCCAGTAAAAGCCATACTTGCTTTTAACTGACCTCTCTGCTGGTATGCCAATGCTACTCCATCCGCAATGGCTAACTGAGGACCCAAATGGGAAATCATACCACATACATGATGCGCTTTACTTCCAAAGTGAAAACTCCTTTCTCTCGCCTTGCTATAACTGCTCCTGTCGCCCTGCCATTGTTTAAATAAATCTACCAAAGGCATCTTACGAGAAGTGAACACACCTAAGTTTCTGTGCAAAGGCATAATCCATTCGGTAGGATCCATTGCTAATGTGGCACCTACTGCAATTGCTTCTTGCCCAATCCCACTAAACCATTTGCTTATCTTTCCTTGCCTTAGCAAGACTAACATTTTCTCTTCAATCATCCTAGGCCATAAAATGGACTCGTACAAATGAATCAACTCCTCGTTACTTAGGCTGCCGCGTTTATATTCCATTAGTCTTTAGAATTCAGCTTACTCAATAATTTCAACATCTCTAAGTACAACCATACAAGGGTAACTAATAAGCCAAAAGCGCCATACCATTCCATATATTTTGGTGCACCCATTTCTGCAGCTTTTTCTATTGCATCAAAATCTAACAATAAATTCAATGCAGCGATACCCACTATGAATAAGCTGATACCAATACTTAATGGAGAGCTATCAAATGCAAAACCCATTTCAAAACCAAACATACCTGCAATCCATACAATCAAATAAAATAAACCAATACCCATCGTTGCCGACATGATGATAGATCTTAATTTATTGGTTACCGTGATGACTCTGAAATTATATAAAAAGAACATAGCTACAGCAACACCTAATGTTAGACCAACAGCGTGTAAAATAATGTTTGGATAACTTTTAGCAAACATGGCATTAAAAAATGCACTGATTCCGCCAATGAACAATCCTTCTAAAATACCATATGCAGGTGTGATATAACCAGCCCATTGTGGCTTAAACATCACCACTAAGGCCAAGACTAATCCACCAATTGCACCAGCAATCATTAAAGTAGTTGCAGTTTGTGTGTTCCCTTCTGCATACACATTCCAAACGTACATCGCAGAAGCCATCACCATCAATAATAAAAATCCGAATTTATTGATCGTGCCACGCACACTCATCACACCAAATGCATTTGCATTCTCATGTAATGATTTGTCAAATATTTTTTCTGTTAAGGTTGGATTACCTGTTTTAAATGCTGACATATTTTAAAATTTTAGCTACTATAAAAATACAAAATTGCAACGAAACCTCGACTTTAATAATTGTTAATCCTTTGTTTTTTCAAGCCTGGATATTGATCCAAACGGGCAAACTGATACTTATTGCCGTATTTTAGTAATTGTATAAATTGAAGCAGCTGAACCGAATCTGCTTCGTTTTTAAACATATGATCGTGCATTAAAACTACTAAATGGTTCTTTGTTTTATAGGCCTTAAGTTGGAACATACTATCTACCAAATTGGCCATATGGGTGGCAGTTTGGATAGGACGTCCATTTCTGGTATAGTTCCATTCTAGATCCCAACCCAATACATTAAAGCCAGCACTATCTAACTTCTGAATCAAGGGGCGAACCATTTTACTAGAAAAATGAATGCTATCTGTCCTCCACCCATTGTTGCCCGGTAAACGAACAATATTATTGGTTGTATTTAATACAGAAGCTGCGTGCATGAAATCTGCCAACGCTGAATCCGGCTGTTGGTAAAACTGTACATATTTACCATAAGTATGCGTGAAACTATGGTTACTCAATAAAAATAAGTCTGGACGACTAAGGATTCGATTGTATAATTTTTTGCCCCAATTAGACCTTGACTGATGTAATCCAATTTGAAAAAATGTTGCTTTAACTTTTTCATCCTCACAAATAGAAATACAACTTGAAGTACCAAACAAAGGCCCGTCGTCAAAACTTAGATAAATGTATTTTGTTGTGCTATCCAATGGCTTTTCTACGACAGCCTTCTTCTCTGCAAACTGATGCGCTGATGGCCTCATACTAGACTCAGTAAAACCGGCCCAAAGCATAAAACATTGGCTAATGAGGTAAAAAACGGACCATATGGACATAAAACATTGAAATTGAAGGCGCAAACTTAAACAAGAAATCATAATTATCCGATAAAAGATGCGGTTTTAGAGGCGATGCATTGTAACTTTGTCATCCAATTGATGCAATATGCAAAAAGAAGTTGTTTTACAAGATGTCGTGATCAAATTTGCTGGTGATAGTGGTGACGGTATGCAGTTAACCGGCCAGCAATTTACCAATAACACAGCCTTACTAGGAATCGATTTAGCGACTTTCCCAGATTTTCCTGCGGAGATTAGAGCCCCTATCGGTACCCTACCAGGTGTGAGTGGATTCCAAATACACTTTAGTTCCAATCCAGTGTATACACCAGGTGATACCTGTGATGTGTTAGTTGCGATGAATGCTGCTGCTTTAAAAGTGAATTTAAAAGGCTTAAAGAAAGGCGGAAAAATCATCGCGAATATCGAAGGATTTGATGCAAAAAATTTAAGACTTGCAGCTTATCCAGAAGGAATCAATCCATTAGAAGATGGCAGTTTGGATGGTTATGAATTAACCAAAGTAGATATCACTAAATTAACAAGAGAAGCGTTAAAGTCGAATACAGAATTAGGAACCAAAGAGCGTGATCGCGCCAAGAACATGTTTGTACTTGGTTTAATTTATTGGTTATACAATAGAAACTTAGACAACACGATTGATTTCTTAGAAGAGAAATTTGGCAAGAAAGAAAATATTTTAAAGAGCAATATTGATGTATTGAAAGCAGGCTATTATTATGGTGAAACTGCTGAATTATTCAATGCAAGGTATAAGGTGGAGAAATCAAAGATGGAGCCAGGTACTTACAGAAGTATCATGGGGAATCAAGCCTTATCAATGGGTTTGATTGCAGCAGCACAAAAAAGTGGTCTGCCTTTATTCCTTGGATCTTATCCAATTACACCTGCTTCTGATATCTTACACGAATTAAGTAAGTACAAGCATTTTGGCATTAAAACATTCCAAGCAGAAGATGAAATTGCTGGAATCACTGCAGCGATAGGAGCTAGTTATGGCGGATCAATTGGTTTAACAACCACTTCTGGGCCAGGTATGGCTCTAAAGACAGAAGCAATCGGATTGGCGACCATGTTAGAAATACCATTGGTGATTGTGAATATTCAAAGAGGTGGTCCTTCTACAGGTTTACCAACCAAAACTGAGCAAAGCGATTTAATGCAAGCCTATTATGGTCGTAATGGAGAAGCACCTATTCCTATCATTGCAGCTTCAACACCAAGCGACTGTTTCTTTATGGCTTTTGAAGCAGTGAAGATTGCTTTACAACATATGACACCAGTGATTCTTTTAAGTGATGGATATATTGCCAATGGCGCTGAACCATGGAAATTCCCTGCTGCTGCAGACTTGCCTGCTATTGAAGTAAAATTCAAAACTAGCTTGGCTGAAGGTGAAGAGAAATTCTTGCCGTACAAGAGAGATGAAAAATTAGCAAGACCTTGGGCTGTTCCAGGAACTGCTGGATTCGAACATCGTATTGGCGGTATCGAAAAGCAACATGAAACTGGCAATGTTAGTTATGACCCAGAAAACCATGAATTCATGGTAAAAATGAGACAAGCTAAAGTGGACAAAATTGCCGACTATATTCCATTACAAACAATAGACAGTGGCGCAGAAAATGGAAAAGTGTTGGTACTTGGATGGGGTTCAACCTATGGTACCATCAAGAGTGCTGTATTGCAATTACAAAGTCAAGGTAAGGCTGTAAGCCACGCCCACATTAAGTATATGCGACCTTTCCCAAAAAACTTAGGCGAAATACTTGCTCAATTTGAAACCATTCTGATTCCTGAAATCAACAACGGACAATTGATAAAAATTATCAGAGACCAATATTTAGTAGATGCAAAAGGCTACAATAAAATCATGGGGATCCCCATTACAAAACAAGAATTGATTACTGCAATCGAATCTTATTTGTAAAATAAAAAAAGCGCCTCATTGATGTGGCGCTTTTTTTATGCTTTTAATTTCTCTTTTTTCTTCGCTTCTTTTTCAAAGTACTTACACATAGCTGTGATGCCACAACTATCACATTTTGGACTACGTGCCAAACAGGTATATCGTCCATGTAAAATGAGCCAATGATGTGCTTTATGAACTAATTCAGATGGGATATTTTTGATTAAATCTTTTTCTACTGCCAATGGCGTATTTGCGGTCATAGGCACCAAGCCAATCCTTCTACTCACTCTAAATACATGCGTATCTACCGCCATATTGGGTTGCTGATCAATCACACTGGTAATGACATTAGCTGTTTTTCGACCAACACCAGGTAGCTGAACTAACTCATTGATGGTCATGGGCACTTCACCATTGAATGTAGAAATCAATAGTTGACTTGTGCCAATCAAATGTTTTGTTTTATTATTTGGATAAGAAATGCTTCGAACCAAGGGAAATAAGTCGTCAAAGCTTGCCTTAGCCATGGTTTCAGGATCTGGGTATTTTTTGAAAATGGCTGGCGTAGTTAAATTAACTCGCTTGTCGGTGCATTGTGCAGAAAGAATGACTGCTACTAATAACTGAAATGGGTTTTCATAAGTCAATTCCGTTTCAGCTACAGGGACATGCTCTAAAAAATAATTGATAACACCTTGGTAGCGGTCTTGTTTTTTCATAAAACGAGATGCTTATTTGTTCTTTTGGCTATTCGCTGCAGCGGTATCTTCAAATAAATAGACTTCTTCACCTTCCCTTCTTAAAAGATATCGCTCTCTTGCATATTTTTCCACCGCACCTGGATTGCTTTGCAAATTATTCAACTGTTCTTGTGTAGTAGAAATCTCTTTTTCGTAATAAGATTTAGCCTGTTCTAATTTCTCTAGTTCATCTGCACGATCTCTTTGTAGAAAAAAATTTCTTTGATCAAAAAAAAGCATCCATATCACAAAAGCTAAGCAAGCTATAAAATAGCGATTGGCTACAAATGGAATTAATTTTTTCAATGCTTGCATAAGAAATGATTGCCCTAAAATTAGTATAGTTATTAGAATAAGCCAATAATAATTCAACAAAAAAAGGAGCTCCAATGCTGGAACTCCTTTTATATCACTAGTTGTTAACTTATTTGTTACCGAACTTCAATTTACCCTTAGTTGGGAAGAATCCAGTTTCGCCCAATTGCTCCTCAATACGGATCAATTGATTGTATTTAGCCATACGATCAGAACGAGATGCAGAACCTGTCTTAATTTGACCACAGTTCAATGCAACTGCTAAATCTGCAATCGTATTGTCTTCTGTTTCACCACTTCTGTGTGACATAATGGTGTTGTAGCCGTTGTTTTGTGCTAAGCTAACTGCATTGATTGTTTCAGTTAAAGTACCAATTTGATTCACTTTCACCAATAAGCCATTTGCAATTTTCTTGTCGATACCAGTTTGTAAACGATTTACGTTAGTCACGAATAAATCATCACCCACTAATTGACATTTACTACCGATGGTGTCAGTCAAATTCTTCCAACCAGCCCAATCATCTTCTGCCATACCATCTTCGATAGAAATGATTGGATATTTTTTCACCCAGCTCTCCCAGTATTTAACCAATTGGTCTGAGCTCATTTCTTTACCAGAACTTTTATGGAAAACATATTTCTTTTTCTTAGCATTCCACAATTCACTATTTGCAGCATCCATAGCGATGGCAATTTGAGAACCAGTTTTGTAACCAGCAGATTGGATGGCTTCTAATACTGTTTCAATTGCTTCTTCGTTACTTTGAATATTTGGAGCGAATCCACCTTCATCACCTACGTTCGTGCTATATCCTTTTTTCTTTAAAGTACTTTTTAATTGGTGGAAAATCTCCACACCCCAACGTAAACCTTCGCTAAAGCTAGGTGCACCAATTGGCATGATCATGAACTCTTGGAAATCAATTTTATTATCAGCATGTGCACCACCATTCAAGATGTTCATCATTGGCATTGGCAATGTTCTTGCATTAGTTCCACCAATATATCTGTACAATGGTAAATTAGCTTCTTCAGCTGCTGCTTTTGCTACTGCCATACTTACTGCTAAGATTGCATTTGCACCTAATTTAGTTTTATTTGCTGTACCATCTAAATCAATCATTACCTGATCGATTGCAGCTTGAGAAGTAATGTCAAAACCAATCAATGCATCAGCAATTGATGTGTTTACATTTTTAACTGCTTTCAATACGCCTTTACCTAAGTATTTCTTTTTATCGTTATCTCTTAATTCAGCGGCTTCGTGAATACCAGTACTTGCACCACTTGGAACAGCAGCACGACCCATTGCACCATCGTCTGTTAATACGTCCACCTCTACTGTTGGATTTCCTCTACTATCTAAAATCTGTCTTGCATGTACTTCAATAATGTAACTCATAATTGGATGTTTATTTTCTAAAAAAATTAATTGCTATTTGTCTCCGCAATTTACACCCATTTTTTTTAATGGGTAAGCAATTTGAAGATTTCTTCTAAACTTGCTTCTTGTGTCTGCAAACGTTCGATATGCAGCCCTTTCTCCAACGCCAATTCCATTAAGTATTGTCTCGCCTGATCCAACTCCACTGCGTCTTTTGCCTTGATTACTAACGCACGTTTGTCATGCTGTTCTAGTAGTTTGTATTTTAATTGAATGATCGGTAAATGTACTGTCATGTCCTCTTGAAACTGTACCAATAAATGATGTTGACTAGATTGTGTCAGTAAATTGATTGACTCATTGGCTACTAATTTACCCTGATGTAAAACCAGCACCCTATCAGTAATAGCGGCTACTTCTTGCAAAATATGAGATGAAAATAAAATCATTGCATGCGAACTGAGTGATTGAATCAAAGATCTAATTTCAATTAACTGATTCGGATCTAAACCAGAAGTAGGCTCATCCAATAAAATCAATTCGGGTGCATGCAAAATCGCGGCAGCAATGCCCACTCTTTGTTTATAGCCCTTAGATAAAAAACCTATTTTTTTGTGTTGCATGGATTGAAGTCCTGTTTGCGCAATCACTTCTTGAATTCTTTTTGATGACGAAGGGATAGCATGCACAGATGCTAAGAAATTCAAATACTCAACCACATATAAATCTGGATACAATGGATTGGATTCTGGCAAATAGCCAATCTTCTTTTTATAGGCTACTTCGTTCTGATGTAAATCAATGCCTGACAATTGAATCGATCCTGTATCTGGACTCAGAAACCCAGCAATCATTTTTAATGTGGTACTCTTCCCTGCTCCATTAGGTCCAAGAAAACCCACAATCTCTCCCGGCTGAATGGAAAAGCTCAAGGATTCGACAGCTTTGAATTGATCAAATTGCTTAGATATGGATTGTACAACAAAAGACATGCTCAAAAGTAAAACATTATTCTAGATCTTTAGAACTTGTAGGCAATTGATCATATTCTCCTTTTAAGCCATAGTAGCCAAAAATGAAGAAGCCTATACAAATGGGCGTAAAGATGGTTAGAATAATGACCCATTGCAATGTCACGTTAGATCTCGTTAATGCAGTTGATGTGCCAATTTTATGGATCGCTTGGGATGCCAAAAACCAAATGATCGCTGGCGCTAAACACATCCAAACCAATCCTAATATTTTTTTAATCGTATTCATATGCATTATTTTTTTAGTCCATTACTTCTTTGTCCACCTTATTCGTTAGATAAATGACCCCAATGAATAAACAAATAGACGCCACACCAATTGGATACCATAATCCTGCAAGCGGATCCCCCGCAGGCTTGTCTGCCGTCTTTGTAAATTCAACAATCAAAGTACCTAAGAAAGGAACCAAGCCTCCAAATACCCCGTTACCTATATGATAAGGCAATGACATAGACGTATAACGAATTTTTGTTGGGAACAATTCCACCAAGAATGCCGCAATTGGACCATACACCATCGTCACATATAATATCTGAACAAAAACCAGCCAAATTAAATTCCAATACGTTGCATGATCCATTGTTTTTTCAACCAATACATTGGGTGTTGTAGATTTAGATAACACGACTACTTGAGCGATATGCGTTGAATCTACATTCAATCCAGCGCTTGATTTCAATTGCAATAAAACAGTATCAAATTGATTTGCATCAAGAGGATTCGCTTGTACATATTGAATCTTACTCGCGTTGATGTCACTGATTTCAGCAGCTATATGAAGTGTATCTGTTTTGGTATAACTAAAGATTGCCCCATCCGAATAAGCCGTATCCGTTTTTTGTACAACCAAAATTTTTGTTTTGTCTTTTACATCAATACTTGCCATTTTCTCCGAAGTGGCTGTATTCGCTAAATCAATTTTTTCAATTCTATTTTTTGCATTCGTTGCATCTAAAAAATATTGATAAATTGGTCTGTAGGTAACAATGCCCAAAAGCATACCCAACATCATGATCCATTTTCTTCCAATTCTATCACTTAAATAGCCAAATACAACAAAGAAAGGCGTTGCAAATAAAATGGCCCATAACATCAGATTTCTTGACTGTACAAACTCCACTTTACAGACTGTCTCAATAAAGCTTTGCGCGTAAAACTGACCAGTATACCAAATCACTCCCTGTCCCATGACTGCACCAAATAAGGCCAACAAAACCATTTTGAAATTGGCTTTATGCCCGAAACTTTCTTTTAAGGGATTGGTGGAAGTTTTGCCTTCTGATTTTAATTTAGTGAACATAGGTGATTCACTCATTTTCATTCTAATCAAAATGGACACCACTACTAAAATGATTGACAACCAAAATGGATACCTCCATCCTCCCCACTCTGCACTAAATGCTTCTACCCCCTGATTGGATCTTATTAAGATGATCACACCCAATGCCAAAAATAAACCTAGTGTAGCTGTTGTCTGTATCCAGCTTGTCCAGAATCCTCTTCTATTGGCAGGTGCATGTTCCGCCACATAAGTTGCAGCTCCTCCATATTCACCACCCAATGCCAATCCTTGTACCAATCTTAATATTAAAACTAAAATAGGTGCCGCCCAGCCAATCGTTGCAAAACCTGGCACTAAACCAATCGCAAAAGTGGAACCACCCATCAATACTAAAGTCAACAAGAAAGTGTATTTACGACCAATGATATCCCCTAGTCTTCCAAACACCAGAGCGCCAAAAGGTCGAACAATAAAGCCTGCAGCAAAAATGGCTAAGGTGCTTAAAAGTGCTGATGTACCTGCATCTGAAGGGAAAAATTGTTTTGAAATAATGGTTGCCAACATACCAAATAGGTAAAAGTCATACCATTCTATTAAGGTACCAACAGATGATGCGCCAATCACCAAACTGATTTTACTAGGTTTTGTGACGAAACTCATAATTTAAATTGTTTAATTGCTGCTGTTCAAGTTAATTAGATAAACTTAAAAAATGTAAATTTGGAAGACTAATTTTAAATGTAACAGATGTCCTATCCATATCAAATTAAAGACCTTGCAGGCTACCACGAAGCGTACCAAAAAAGTATTCAAACTCCAGATGTGTTTTGGGGTGAAATCGCTGAAAATTTTACCTGGCGTAAAAAATGGGATAAAGTAAGTGAATGGAATTTTAAAGACCCTTCCATTAAATGGTTTGTTGGAGGAAAATTAAATATCACTGAAAACTGCTTGGACAGGCATTTAGAAACCATGGGCGATAAACCTGCCATCATTTGGGAACCCAACGATCCAGAAGAACACCACCGTATTATCACCTATAAGCAACTCCATTTAAAAGTATGTCAGTTTGCACAAGTGCTCTATAATAATGGTGTAAAAAAAGGAGATCGTGTTTGTATTTATATGGGCATGATTCCTGAATTAGCCATTGCAGTATTAGCTTGTGCAAGAATAGGAGCCATACATAGTGTTATATTTGGCGGATTTTCTGCGCAAAGTATTGCAGATCGTTTAGAAGACGCCAAAGCCAATTTCATCATCACATGTGATGGCGCATTTAGAGGCGCAAAAGATATTCCGTTAAAGTCGGTCATCGACGATGCATTGATTGGAAATAAAAATATTCAACGCGTAATTGTTTGTACTAGAACAAGAACTGCTGTATCCATGTTAAAAGGAAGAGATGTTTGGTGGGAAGATGAAATTAAAAAAGTAGAATCTCAAGGCACCCAATTTGTTGCAGCAGAAGAAATGGATGCAGAAGATCCATTGTTTATTTTATACACTTCTGGATCAACAGGAAAACCTAAAGGCGTAGTGCATACAGTGGCAGGATATATGGTGTATACCAATTATACCTTTGTCAATACCTTCAACTACCAGCCTGATGATTTATTTTTCTGCACCGCAGATGTAGGATGGATTACAGGACATAGTTATATTGTCTATGCACCATTAAGTGCTGGTGGTACATCCATGATGTTTGAAGGCATTCCAACTTTCCCAGACGCAGGAAGGTTCTGGGACATCATTGATAAGTTTAGAGTGAATATTTTATATACTGCTCCAACAGCCATTCGTTCTTTAATGGGATTTGGATTGGGTCCAGTAAAAGGACATGATTTAAGTAGCTTAAAAGTTTTAGGCACTGTGGGTGAACCCATCAATGAAGAAGCCTGGAATTGGTACAACGAACATATTGGAAAAAATAAATGTCCTATCGTAGACACTTGGTGGCAAACAGAAACAGGCGGTATTATGATTTCTAATATGGCTGGTATTACACCAGGCAAGGCGGGTTGGGCAACCTACCCTATGCCTGGTATTGAACCCATCTTGGTAGATGATAAAGGAGAAGAAGTGGTCAAGACCACTTCTGATGAGGAACCTGGAATTTTACGTGGAAACCTATGTATCAAACAAGCATGGCCTGCAACCATTAGAACAACTTATGGTGATCATGAAAGGTGCAGGACTAATTATTTTGCCACTTATGATAACTTATATTTTACTGGTGATGGTGCTTTCAGAAATGAAGAAGGACAATATAGAATCACAGGTCGTGTAGATGATGTATTGAATGTGAGTGGCCATAGGATTGGCACTGCTGAAGTAGAAAACGCCATCAATATGCACGCTGGAGTTGTAGAAAGTGCAGTTGTTGGATACCCTCATGATATCAAAGGACAGGGCATTTATGCTTATGTCATCTACACAGGATCGCATGCGCAAGACACCCATGGCACTGCAGATATGGTTCGTAAGGACATTTTACAAACAGTCACGAGAATCATTGGACCAATCGCCAAACCAGATAAAATTCAATTCGTTTCTGGACTACCAAAAACAAGATCAGGAAAAATCATGCGTCGCATCCTTCGCAAAGTAGCAGAAGGAGAATTGAATAGCTTAGGAGATACATCTACCCTATTGGACCCTGCAGTAGTTGATGAGATTGTAAAAGGTGTATTGTAAACTTATAATGTACATGCCATAAAAAAAGCCTCGAATCAATCGAGGCTTTTTTATTCATCTAGAAAACTAATTCTATTGTTGCTCCATTAATCCTTTTAATTTCTTAGACAATAAGAAAAGAATAATAGAAGCGATACCTGCCATAAAAACAAAGAACATAAAGAATTCATGTAAGTTGGTAATTTGATAACCTGCAAAAGAAGTTGTCTTGCCATTTTCAGGATACAATGTACTAAATACACCAGCCAATTTATTGGCAAAGGCATTCGCTGTAAACCATACTGCCATTAATAAAGAAGCAAATTTAACTGGCGCTAATTTATTAAATAAAGACAATCCAATTGGAGACAAACACAACTCGCCAAATGTGTGCATCATATACATGCCAATCAACCAGATCATACTTACTTTAATGCCTGCACCCACACCGTTGACGCCTGTTGCAATCCATAAATAACCCAATGCCAATAACATTAAACCCATTGCCATTTTGAAAGGAGAAGAAGGTTCACGATTTGCTTTACCTAATTTAATCCAAACCCATGCAACCAATGGTGCCAATGTAACAACAAAAATAGAATTTAGTGATTGGAAGAAACTTGCTGGTACGACAAAAAAGCCTAAATCTCTTTGTGTATTTTCAGAAGCAAAGAAGGTAAGTGATGCGCCTGCTTGTTCAAATGCACTCCAGAAAAAGATCACAAAGAACGATACCGTAAACAATACGGCAACTTTTTTCTTTTGGATAAGATCTAAAGATTTATCAGAAAAAATAATAAAAGCAATTAATAAAATACAAGTAATTAACAACCAGAATAAATAACTCACCACTTTAATGTCGATATAAACTAAGGCGATGGTTACTAAAGAAAGTAAGAACAAGAAGCCAACCATTACTGGAACTTTCTGAAACAATTTAGGTGCATCAGCTGGTGCATCTCCAATAGGAGCTCCATCTGCATCTACTAAATATTTTTTCTGAAATAGCATTTGCGTAACCACACTTAAAAGCATCGCAATACCTCCAGCAAGAAATGCCCATTTGAAATCTCCATTATTGCCTGTGTCCCCAAAAAATCCACAAACAATTGGTCCTAATGCACCTCCCGTATTGATTCCCATGTAAAAAATGGTATAAGCAGCGTCGATCTTTGAATCTCCTTTTTTATACAACTGTCCTACCATACTAGAAATATTAGGCTTAAAAAAACCATTACCTGCAATCATACAACCTAAACCAGTATAAAATAGAGGCATTGCTAAAGCTGCGTTGTCATAAAAATGTCCGCAAAAGAACAAAACAAATTCACCAATAGCCATCACCAATCCTCCTGCAATAATAGAACGTTTGTTGCCCCAATATCTGTCAGCAATATATCCACCTAATAAAGGTGTTAAGTAAATCAAGCCAGTATAGCTTCCATATACCTGTGAAGCATCATTCTGATTAAAAGCCATCGCTTTCACTAAAAAAAGGACTAAAATGGCACGCATTCCATAATAGTTAAATCTTTCCCACATTTCCGTCGCAAACAAGACATAAAGTCCTTTTGGATGTTTTTCTGCTACTGCTGACATATTCTAATGTATTTAATGAGTACAAAATAATAAAATCCCTTCAATAATTTTTACTTTCGTGCTGCAATCACCTCAATTATGAATATTTTACTTATTGGTTCTGGCGGAAGAGAACATGCTTTGGCTTGGAAAGTAGCTCAAAGCTATCATTGTGATCATCTGTATATTGCTCCTGGAAACCCAGGTACAGCAGCCATTGGAACCAATTTGCCCATTTCTATTGACGATTTTGAAGGCTTAAAGCAAGCTGCCATTGCCCATCAAATTGATATGATGATTGTGGGACCTGAGGAACCCCTCGTAAAAGGTATTTTTGATTTCTTTGCCAACGACCCTGCAACCCAAGCGATCAATGTGATTGGTCCTTCTGCTGCTGCTGCTCAACTAGAAGGCAGTAAAGCATTTAGCAAGCATTTTATGCAGCGACACCAAATTCCAACAGCTGGATACGCCGAATTTACCATTGATAACTACGAACAAGGGAGACAATATATTGCTGCGCATAGCTTACCAATTGTATTAAAAGCAGATGGTTTGGCTGCTGGCAAAGGCGTGATCATTGCCACAACACACCAAGAAGCTTTGGAAAGTTTTGAATCCATGTTACAACATAAACAATTTGGAACGGCTAGCGCTAGGGTAGTCATTGAGGAGTTCTTGACAGGGATTGAAGTCAGTGTTTTTGCTTTGACTGATGGCAAAAATTACCAAATTATAGGCCATGCGAAAGACTACAAGCGAATCGGAGAAGGCGATACAGGCCTAAATACAGGCGGAATGGGCTGTGTTAGTCCGGTGCCATTTATGGACGAAGCATTTATGGCCAAAGTAGAAGAAAAGATTGTCCGCCCTACTATAGAAGGTATCTCAAAGGAAGGATTGGCATACAAAGGATTTGTATTTTTTGGCCTAATGAACTGTGATGGAGAGCCCTCTGTGATTGAATACAATTGTCGATTGGGAGATCCAGAAACAGAGGTAATTCTACCCCGTTTACAAACCGATTTAGTAAGCATTTTAGCCGCAACAGATAATGGCACTTTGGAAGATGTAAATATTGAATACAATGAAGGCGCTTTTGCCACAGTCATGGCAGTAAGTGGCGGCTATCCAGGTGACTATCAAAAGGGATTCCCGATTAATGGATTAGACCTTATACCTCAAAACCAAAAAACAACGCTATTTCAAGCTGGTACTGGATTTAAAGACGATACGATTGTAACCAATGGAGGCCGAGTTTTAACAATTACCGCACAAGGAAATACGATTACAGAAGCAGTGGAAACCGCAAAAAATGCGTTGAACATGATCCAATTTGAAGGCATGAATTTTAGGAAAGATATTGGTTACGAGTTCAAGGGATAAACCTTGTTAAAAATAATCTTGTTCATTTTTTTAAAAAGCTTTGTAGTTCAAGGATTTTAGATGATTTTTGCATCATTCCAATGAATGTAAAATACTGAACGAATATGGGCTTATTTAACTTTTTCACCCAAGAGATTGCAATGGACTTGGGAACTGCAAATACACTGATCATCCACAATGATGAAGTGGTTGTAAACGAACCTTCAATTATTGCCTTGAACAGGAATAATATGAAAGAAGTTTTAGGTGTCGGCAAGAAGGCATTGTTGATGCACGAAAAAACACACGAAAGTATTAAAACAATTCGTCCATTAAAAGACGGAGTTATCGCCGATTTCAACGCTGCGGAATTAATGATCCGTGAGTTGATGAAAATGATTTATCCAAAAAAACCATTGTTCCCTCCAAGTTGGAGAATGGTTATTTGTATTCCTTCATCCATTACTGAAGTAGAAAAAAGAGCTGTAAGAGATAGTGCTGAACAAGCAGGCGCTAAGGAAGTATATATGATTCATGAACCGATGGCAGCTGCATTAGGTATTGGTATCGATGTAGAAGAACCAGTTGGAAATATGATCATTGATATTGGTGGTGGTACAACAGGTATTACAGTCATTGCATTAGCTGGTATTGTATGTGATCAAAGTATTCGTGTGGGTGGAGATGAATTCACTGCAGATATTATGGAAGCATTAAGACGTTACCATAGTTTATTAGTTGGAGAGCGTACTGCAGAACAAATTAAAATTCATGTTGGTGCTGCATTAAAAGATTTAGACAACCCACCAGAAGACATGCCAGTGAATGGTAGAGATTTAGTAACAGGTATTCCAAAACAAATCATGGTGTCCTACCAAGAAGTTGCAGAAGCCTTAGATAAAAGTATTTTCAAAATCGAGGAAGCAATCTTAAAAGCTTTAGAGACCACTCCTCCAGAATTAGCTGCAGACATCTATCGTAGAGGTTTGTATATTACTGGCGGTGGATCACTTTTAAGAGGTTTAGATAAAAGATTGAGTGCAAAAATTAAATTACCAGTTCATGTAGCCGACGATCCTTTAAAGAGTGTTGTGCGTGGAACAGGAATTGCATTGAAAAACTATCAACGTTTTCCATTTATTATGAGATAATACCTAATGAAGAACATCATTGGCTTTATACGACAAAACTTTACTTTTTTTAGCTTCCTGATACTTCAAATTGTATCGTTGGTAATGTTGTCTTCATACAGTAAATCACACCAAACTTTTTTTGGCAATTGGAACAATGCTGTTGCTGGAAAAGTGAACAGCTATTACAATGAATGGGCATACTTCTTTGATTTAAAAGAAACCAATGCAAAATTAGTTGCAGAAAATGTTGCCTTAAGAAATGCATTGGCTCAAAATTTTGTCCCTTATGATACCAGCGTGAAATCTGGCACATTGATTTTGAGAAAAGATAGTTTAGAAAAAATTAGAAAGTTTTTTTACTATCCAGCAAAAGTGGTAGGCAACAGCTTTACGTTACAAAAAAATTATATCACAATAGAACGTGGTGCTTTACAAGGTGTCAAAAAAGATATGGCGGCAATCAGTCCTGACGGATCAATTGTAGGTGTGGTTGTAGAAGTCAATGACAACTACAGTAAAATCATGAGTTTATTACACCGCAATAGTAAGGTAAGTGCCATGTTGAAAAGAGATCGAGTTGCAGGAAGTATTGAATGGGATGGCAAAAGTCCAGAGATCTTATCTCTAAAAAATATTTCTAAAAGTGCATTGCCAAAGATTGGAGACACTGTATTAACAAGCCCCTACTCTTCTAGCTTCCCTGCACAATTAATGATTGGTAGAGTGACAAGCATTATTCAAGATCCATCTAGTAACTTCTTAACATTGAATATTAAATCTGCTACCAACTTCTACAACTTAGAATTTGTATACCTAGTAGAAAATAAAAGGATGGAAGCTCAAGTTGATATTGAGCAAAAGGGGGATGGCAATGAATAATATCTTAAAAAATAGCGCAAGGTTCATCCTATTCTTATTGATACAGATTGTCATTTTGAATGAGATCCCGCCTATCCACCAATTCGTTACGCCCTATTTATACTTTATTTTCATCCTATGGTTGCCATTTGGTACTAGTAGAATTGTGACCACTTTATTGGGTTTTGGTATTGGATATAGCTTAGATATGTTCACCAATACGCCAGGACTGCACGCAGCAGCAGCTTCATTGATTGGATATGTAAGACCTACCGTTTTAAATATCCTGTTAGCACAAGAAGCTTCTGAAGAATTAACAAAAGAACCAAGCATTGGAACAATGGGATGGGGACCATTTGCATTTTATATATTTTCACTTACGTTTATACACCACTTTTATTTAGTCTTATTGGAGTGGTTGCAATTTGGTAACTTTAGCTATTTCATAGGAAAAGTATTTTTTACTAGTCTTATGAGCATCCTACTTATTTTATTAGTAGAGCTTTTACTGAACAGAAGGAAGCTAAAAAGATAATACATGTCAGTTTACAATCAGAATCGAGGCGGAATTATTCAAATCATTATTGGTACTATTTTTTTTCTGATTGTAGGTCAATTGGTAAGCCTTCAAATTGTATCTAATAAATACAAATTAGCCGCAGACAATAATGCGATTTACAGAAAGATCATTTATCCAGATCGTGGAATCATTTATGATCGTAAAAAAAGAGCACTCTTAGAAAACACCATCAGTTATGACTTAGTGGTGATACCCAATGAAGCGAAAGGAGTGGATACAGCTGCTTTGTGCGACATACTGCGTATCGACAAAGAAGAGTATAGTAAAAGAATTGTTGAAGCAATCATTAAAAATACAAGAGTAAAGGCCGGTGTGTTTGAACCATTTTTGACACCTGAATTATACGCGCAATTAAATGAAAACTTATACCGATTCCCCGGCTTCTCCTTATCAGAACGTTCCATCCGAAACTATCCCTACAATACTGCAGCGCAAGTATTGGGTTATGTTGCCGAAGTGGATGTAAACTTTTTAAAGAAGCATGAATCAGAAGGATACGAAATGGGGGATTATGCAGGCATTACTGGATTAGAAAAAAATTACGAATCAGTATTGATGGGTCAGAGAGGTGTAAAGCGTTTTTTAAGAGACAATAAAGGAAAGATTCAAGGGCCTTATGAAAAGGGAGAATTTGACACTGTCGCTGTTGCAGGAAAAAATTTATATACCAGTATAGATGTACAAGTGCAACAACTTGCAGAAAAATTATTGCAAAATAAAATTGGAAGTGCTGTTGCGATCAATCCTAAAACAGGCGGTGTCATTGCGATGGCTTCTAGTCCAGGCTATAATCCCAATTTATTGACAGGAAGTCAAAGAAGAAAGACAATTGGCAGGTTGCTATTAGATACTTCTAGACCTCTTTACAATCGAGCTATTAAAGGACAATATCCTCCTGGCTCCACTTTCAAACCTTTAGGTGCATTGATTGCACTAGACGAGGGCTTGATCACACCTAATTACGGCTACAATTGTTTTGGCTCTTATGGCGCTTGTGGTGACCCAAGAAAATGTGAACACCATAATGCTGGACATGCTGCCAATCTACAATTGGCTTTAGCTTACTCTTGTAACTCTTATTTTTTACAGGTTTTCAGAATGGCGATAGACAATCCTAAATACAAATCTGCAAAAGCTGGGTATGTAAAATGGAAAGAATACATGAACGCTTTTGGATTCGGACGCAAACTAGGCGTTGACTTACCAAGCGAAAACAAAGCCAATATTCCTGACACTGCACAATACAACAGAGATTTTGGCAATCCAAGGTACTGGAACAGCTGTTATATGCTTACACTTGGAATTGGCCAAGATAGAATGACAGCAACACCGCTTCAACTTGCCAACTCTATGGCATTTATAGCAAATGAAGGATACTACTATACGCCTCATTTTGTGGATAGTATTGAAAGCGAAACCGAAGAAGAAGCGGAACAATTAGCACCATTTAGGACCAAACAAAAAGTAACAAAAATTCCAAAGGAATATTTTGATGTCATTAAAGAAGGGATGCATGATGTGACGGTATATGGGACAGCTGCATTCATTAAAGTACCAGGACATGAATATTGTGCTAAAACAGGTACGGCGCAGAATCCACATGGGAAAAACCACTCCTTATTTGTTTGCTTTGCACCAAAAGACAATCCTAAGATAGCTGTTGCAGTTATTGTAGAAAATGCAGGTTATGGTTCTACCTGGGCAGGGCCAATCGGCGGATTATTGATGGAACAATATTTAAATGACACACTCACGACAGAAAGCAAATTAAAGGCAGATAACCTTTCACAAGTTGACTTAATGCCACAAGCAATTAAAAACTGGTATGTGCAGCATAATAAAGCAGCCTACATGGCGCCTATTGAATACAATAACGATGAATTATCAGACGTTTGGGATATGGAGATGTTAGCTGAGGGCGTGGTAAAAACAAAAGCAAAAGACACCACACCGCCCGCACCATCCCCTTTACCCAATTCAGACAAAACGAACAAGGATAGCCTCCTTCCAAATACGGATAAAAAGAAAAGGCTTAAGCCATAAAATATGTCATCTAACTATAATAATAACTTCTCGAAAGGAACCGACCTAGCAGTCATCATCCTATACTTACTGATGGCTTGCATAGGCATCCTCAGTATTTTTATGGTGGAGTACAATCCCAACAGCGACTGGGCCACAAGTTTTATAAGTGGAAAAACGAGTTATAGTAAGCAGTTCTTTTTCTTGATCTTTTGTTCTTTTATAGCCGTCTTCATTTTATTGATGGATAGTAAAGTTTTTACTGCACTAGCAAACATTCTTTTTGCTAGTGGAATTGTATTGATGCTGGCCACTTTTGTTTTAGGTAAAGAAATCAATGGCTCAAAAAGTTGGATTCCTATTGCTGCCGGATTCAACCTCCAACCAGCCGAATTGTGTAAAATTTTTACTGCACTCGCGTTGGCAAAATTCATTTCAAGACCTGAAACTGATTTTACAAAATTACAATCGCATTTAATAGCAGGAGCTATGATAGGTATTCCTGCTATCTTATCCATTATGCAACATGAACTAGGACTCGCGATTGTCTATAGTGCATTTATTTTTGCCATGTACAGAGAAGGATTACCGCCAATTATATTAGTCGTATTAATATCCTTTGCCTTACTTGTCATAGCTACATTATTACTAGAACCTACCTTATTGGCGATTATATTAACCGTAATAGGAGGATTGATATTAATTTATTTAGGCAAAAGTTATAAAAGAAATAAACAAGCTATTATTATCGTTGCAAGCGTTTGGATATTTTGTGTAGGCACAGTTCGATTTGTGGTTCCATATATCTTCAATAACGTATTTGAATGCTATCAAACCACACGTATTTATAGCATGGTGGGTAAAGAATATGATTGTAGCTTAAACAAGCGCTCTGCCCAAAAGCCTGGAGCTAAAGCTGCAAGAAAACCAGATGACTACAATGTGAAGCAAAGTAAAATCGCCATTGGATCTGGTGGATTTTGGGGAAGAGGTTTTTTAAAGGGAACGCAAACAAGAGGAAAGTATGTGCCAGAACAAAATACAGATTTTATCTTCACATCTATCGGTGAAGCTTTTGGCTTTGTTGGCACTTTTACATTTTTAGGCTTGTATTTATTCTTTTTATTTAGATTGATTCGTATTGCAGAAAGGCAAAGAAGTACCTTCTCAAGAGTCTATGCATATAGTGTTGTAGGGATCTTCTTTTTCCATATTGCAGTCAATATTAGTATGACTATTGGTTTATTCCCTGTAGTAGGTATCCCATTGCCTTTAATCAGTTATGGCGGATCTTCTTTACTTACATTTACTGCACTCGTATTTATTTTATTAAGATTAGATGCAGATAGACAAATGGTACTGCGATAATTGTATTTTTGCAATATGCGTATTTATCCATTATCAGAAGGTAGTTTTAGCATTGATCAAACCAAAGTATTTGTTCCATTTGACACACATACAGAACAAATCCAAGACCGACCAAAAGGAAGTATTCTTGTTGAGATTCAACCCTTTGTAGTCATCACAGAAAAAGATATCATTTTGTTTGACACTGGTTTAGGATATATGAACAAACAAGGGGTACTACAAATTCATGATAACTTAATGGCAATAGGAATCAACCCTAGCTCAGTAACTAAGGTATTTATGAGTCATCTTCATAAAGACCATGCGGGTGGTATGAGTTATATGCATCCACAATTTCAAGAGCGTTTTGTAAGTTTCCCATACGCTACCTATTATGTTCAACAAAGAGAGTTTGACTTAGCAATGACGACTTCGTCTCCCTCTTATATAAAAGAACAATTTGAGTTTTTGGCGGATTTTTCAAAAGTAGTTTGGCTTAATGACGATCAAGGTGTAATTGACGATAGTATTGAATATCAATTAACAGGTGGGCATTGCCCCTTTCATCAAGTGGCTTGGATTAAAGAAGATGAAGAGCTGTTTTTCTTTGGCGCTGATGTAGCACCTCAGTTACAACAACTTAAATCAAAATTTGTAGCAAAATATGATATGGATGGGAAAGCGGCAATGGAATGGAGACAAAAATGGTGGGAGCAAGGTCAGAAAGAGGGATGGCGATTTGCTTTCTATCATGACATCAGTCATCCTTTGTTTAAGCCAGATCATTTAGCTTAAACGAACATTCATTAGGCATCAATATTGACAAGGGTTTCAGAGAAAGCATAATTTTTTCTGTATCTTTAAATTGTCATGATGCATAACACCACACAAAAATATTTGCAACAGTTTAGAACAAATGTTTCTGACAAGTATATTATTTATAATAGTTTATTTGCAGCACTTCCCTATTCTGGCATAGCCAATGTGGGCGCATTGTTACCTATCCTAATTCAAAATTGTGAGGATGGATTTACAAAAGGAAAATCTCCAGTAGAAATTATTGACTCTTTTTTCAAACAACACACCAGCGTTGTATTAGAAAAAGAACAGATAGATCACCTATTCAAATATGTTCAATATGTAGAAAGACAGGTTGTATTGTTTGATGCAATTGAAGATGCGGCATTTACTAGCATCAATGACATGGAAGGACCAGGTAGCATCAAATCATTGATCAAAGAAGCCAATTTTACAGGCAAATCGCAAGCACTAAAAAATAAGCTTAAAGATTTTAAAGTAAAAATTGTCTTGACCGCGCATCCAACTCAGTTTTATCCTGCGAATGTGTTGGGCATCATACATGATATGGGCGAAGCCATTGCAAAGAATGATTACGCTACGATTAATCAATATATCCAGCAACTTGGCTTAACCCCTTTCTTTAATAAAAAACAACCCACACCTACTGACGAAGCATTGAACTTAATGTGGTATTTAGAACATGTTTTTTATCAGTCGATTGGTAACATTTACAATACCATCGTGAAAGATGTTTTTGATGATGACTATGATGCACAAAATCCATTTATTGAATTAGGCTTTTGGCCTGGCGGAGATCGTGATGGTAACCCGTTCGTAAATGCAGCTACCACCATTAAAGTGGCTCAAGCATTAAGAAGTAGTATCATCGTTTGTTATTATAGAGACGTTAGAAAACTAAAAAGAAGACTGACTTTTTCAGGTGTAGCCAATCTATTAACAGATTTAGAGGCAGCTTTATATGAAAATGTATTTAAGCCAGAAGATAGTAAGCCAATTTCAGCAAAAACAATTATAGATTGCCTCAGTACGATTAAAGAAAAGCTAATCAACGAGCATCATTCGCTTTATTTAAATCGATTAACACAGTTATTAAATAGAGTTCATATTTTCGGAACCCATTTTGCCGCCTTAGATATTCGTCAGGATTCAAGGATTCACCGTGCAGTATTATTAGAAACAGGCGTGCTACCTTCCAATTATATAGACTTAAATGAAGATGCGCAATTGGCATTACTTGCGAATGTTGCTGGTCATGTGGATCCAACTACCATGACCACTGAAATTGGAAAAGATACCCTTGAAAGCATTTACGCCATCAAGGAAATTCAATCCTTCAATGGTGTGATGGGCTGCCAACGTTACATCATTAGCAACTGTCAAACTGCTGTGAATGTGATGGAATTGTATGCTTTATTTAGATTATGTGGATGGGATCAGGATCTAACAAGCATTGACATCGTTCCACTTTTTGAAACCATCGATGACCTTGCTGCATCAGAAGCGATTATGTCTACCCTTTACGCTTCCACTATCTATGGGAAACATATTAAAGCTAGAAATAAGGAACAAACAATTATGCTTGGCTTTAGTGATGGAACAAAGGATGGGGGTTATTTGCAAGCCAACTGGAGTATCTACAAAGCAAAAGAAACTTTAACTTCCGTGTCTAGGAAAAATGATATTGTGGTTAAATTTTTCGATGGAAGAGGCGGTCCTCCTTCTAGAGGTGGCGGCAAAACGCATCAGTTTTATGCATCAATGGGCAATAGCATTGAGAACGAAGAAATTCAGCTAACAGTCCAAGGTCAAACCATTACTTCTAATTTTGGCACAATTCATTCAGCACAATTTAATTTAGAGCAATTATTAAGTGCGGGCGTAAGTCATAGTTTGTTTTCTGAAACGAAGGTGCAATTAACAGAAAAGGATCGACAAATTTTAGAAACACTTGGCAATATTAGCTTTGAAGCCTATCAACAATTAAAGCAAGACGATTTATTCTTGCCCTACCTTCAAAAGTTTAGTCCACTCAACTATTATAGCAAAAGCAATATTGCAAGTAGACCTGCAAAAAGAGGATCTGGAACAACCTTGCAATTTCAAGATTTACGTGCCATCCCATTTGTTGGGAGCTGGAGTCAATTGAAACAAAATGTACCAGGCTATTACGGAGTCGGCACAGCCCTACAAGTACTCAAAGAAAAGGGATTATGGAAAGAGGTACAATCCTTATTCAATCATATTGGATTTTTTAAAACATTGATCGACAATAGTATGATGAGTATGGTAAAGTCCAATTTTGCCATTACCAAATACATCGATCAAGATCCCATCTATAGCCCTATCTGGAAAAATATTAAAGACGAGTTCCAATTAACAACTCAATTGTATCTTGAGCTGAGCAATAGCAATAGTTTAATGGAGCAAGATACGCTTGCGAAACATTCTATTTTATTAAGAGATCGAATTGTATTGCCATTGCTAACTATACAGCAATACGCTTTATGTAAAATACAAACAGAAGAGCTGGACGCAAATGACAAAGTATTTTATGAGAAGTTATTGACAAGAACCATGTTTGGCATCATCAACGCATCTAGAAATTCTGCTTAAACAGCACCCTGGTCTTTCCATTGCCATAAATGCAAACAGGCATAACTTCTAAAAGGCGTCCACTTACTTGAAATGGCTACCATTTTTGTATGTAATTCTTTCTTCGTGCTAGATTCAATGCCATATAACCTAATCATGGCTTGTTGAATACCCAAATCATCGACAGCAAACACATCTTCTTGACCCAAACTAAATAACATTAACATCTCTACTGTCCACTTACCGACCCCTTTAATTTGTGTCAACAATTCAATAATTGCTTCAGGCTCCATAGCGTACAATTGTTTATCTGTAATCTTATGTGCTAAGAAAAACTCAGCTACATTTTGAATATAGTGTACTTTAGACTGACTTAAACCAATTGACCTTAAGCTTTCATTAGAGCATGCAAGCACTTGATCACAACTAGGTTCTTTGCCATCAAATAAAGCAAGGAAACGTGCAAAAATAATCGCAGCAACTTTAGTACTCAATTGTTGACTAATGATACTGGCCATTAATCTAACTGGGGTATTTTTTCTTTTCTTGATAACATGATCTGCCTCAACTAAAACAGGGGCTAACTTTTTATCTTTTTTTAAATGTTGTTTGTACTCCATTGTTGTAAATTAAGTTGAATGGCTTATTTTGAGATGAGTTTAATGAAGCTATTACTAAAACGAAATTATGATTAAAAGAATACTTTTCTTGTTATTTGTATTATTGACCCAAAATGCATTTACACAAACAAAAGACGCTAAGGCCATTCTACAACTTCTTTCTAAACAAGAAAAAGCATGGAATGAGGGTAATATCAACCAATTCATGGATGGCTATTGGGAAAATGACAGCTTAGTTTTTGTTGGTAAAAATGGGCTTACTTATGGCTACAACAATACCCTTTCTAACTATAAAAAGAATTACCCTGATAAAACTTACATGGGTCAATTGAAATTTACCATTCTGTCTATGCAACCACTGGGTAAGCAATTTTATAGTATCATTGGGAAATGGGAACTTTTCAGAACAGTCGGAAACTTAAGTGGACATTACACCCTTCTACTTAAAAAAATAAATGGACAATGGAAAATTGTTTCAGACCATAGTAGCTAAATCGAAATGATCTATTAAGCAGAATGCTTCTGGGTGGAACACATAAAATATCTTGTAAAGACAAAATAGCCAATACCCACACCAATCAGAGAAAAAACGAGATCAAAGTAGTCAAAAGTCCTCCTGAAAATCGGGAATAACTGTGCCATTTCATTTAGTGTTATCACTAATAATCCCACAAAGCATACCCAAAAAACATCTTTCTTTTTAACTAAAAGAATCCATCTTTTCAAAAACAAGTCGGCGCCAAATGGAATTAAAAATGCACTTATTAAATTAGGTGCTACATCGCGATATAGGAAAAATACTGGTGGTACTGGAATGAGTGGTCTAATGATAAATTTGACCAATACAATCAAGAATAAACCAGCCAATAATATCCACTTTTTATTTTGCAACATACCCTATTTAGTGATTGAACCCAATCGGGTCTTTCCAGATTTTGTAAAGTAAAAATAGATAACCTACAGAGCTTATCAATAAAAAAATATAATATAAATAATTAAACCATTGCCAATCCGCTTCTACAAAAGCATACCCCAACATGATCCCCAATGTTGAATTCAAACCCATCCACAATAAGGTAAAACCAATGGTTCTAGATATTCTATTTAAAAAAGCCATTACTTCTGGATCCATTAGTCTAAACTTTGTTTATTTGCTGCTGCTTCTTTTAACAAACGATCAAATTGCGCAGGCGTTAAATCATTAAAGAAATAATATACAGGGTCTACTTTGGCACCACGCTTAATCACTTCATAATGCAAATGTGATCCAGTACTCTTACCGGTACTTCCTACATAGCCAATCACTTCTCCTCTTTTAACAGACTGACCTACTTTTGCTTTTACACGTACCATGTGTGCATATAATGTCTGGAAGCCATAGCCATGATTGATGACTACCTTATTACCATAGCCATCTGTATTAAATCCTGCAATTTGCACCACTCCATCTGATGTTGCATAAATTGGTGTACCTGTTGGTGCAGAAAAATCTAGCCCGGCATGTAATCTAAAATCCTTATACAATGGATCAATTCGATATCCAAAACCAGATGCAACACGTTTCATGTTCTTATTACTAACCGGTTGGATTGCTGGAATTGCTCTTAATAATTTTTCTTTATTTTTAACCATCGTGGTGATTTCCACAAAAGATTGACTTTGGAAGGACATTCTTAAACTCAAATTATTCAATTGATTGCGCATGTTCTCAATCAACTCCGTATTGGATAAGCTTTGAATCAATCTAATCTCATTTTTAGCCAACATTTCTTTTACCCTAGCGCTATCAGGAATCGGTGTGGCTTCAAAAATGGAGCGATACACTTCATTATCCCTTTGTTCCAGTTCAACCATCTGGAGTTCCAACTGTTTCATCCTTTCTTGTAAAACGGCATAGCTCTCTTTGTAAGCGATATTTTGTTGCCTTAATAAACGTTCTTTTGGAGAGTCAATGTATTGAAATAAAATAGCTACAAAAAGGACACCTACCGCTAAAGACGCAACGATAAAGCCAATCGTTTGCAAAAGCCTGACTTTCAGGGGCACTTCGATTTTTTCAAACCTTAAAGTATGGGTATTAAAGAAATATTTTATTTTCTTCATGTAGAATGATTATTTGCCTTCTAAAGTCCCATAAAAAGGCTCAAATGCTTACCTTTGGAGACTTTTAGAAACGCTACAAAGATAGCTTTTTAATTTAGCTCAAAGCTTAAAATAAAGTCCCATGATGAAGAGTTCAGAAATAAGACAACAGTTTTTAGATTTTTTTGCGTCCAAAGGACATGCGATTGTGCCATCGGCCCCTATCGTAGTCAAAAATGACCCTACCTTGTTGTTTACCAATTCAGGCATGAACCAATTCAAGGATTATTTTTTAGGGAACCAACAACCTAAGTACTCTAAAATTGCAGATACCCAAAAATGCTTGAGGGTAAGTGGGAAACACAATGACTTGGAGGAGGTGGGTGTAGACACCTATCACCACACCATGTTTGAAATGTTAGGTAACTGGAGTTTTGGTGATTATTTTAAAGCCGAAGCCATTGAGTGGAGCTGGGAGCTATTGACTAAGGTATATCAATTAGATCCTAATAGATTGTATGTAACCGTATTTGAAGGGGATGCATCAGAAAACATACCAGTGTCCAAAGTTGCTTTAGAAGAATGGAAAAAATGGGTTCCAGTTGATAAAATCATCTTTGGAAATAAAAAAGATAATTTCTGGGAAATGGGCGACACTGGACCTTGTGGCCCATGTAGTGAGATCCATATAGATATGAGGCCTGAAGAAGAAATTGCAAAAATTCCTGGACGTGAACTTGTCAATAAGGATCATCCTCAAGTGATTGAAATTTGGAACAATGTATTTATCCAATACAATCGAAAAAAAGATGGTAGCCTAGAACCCTTACCAAGTAAGCATGTGGATACAGGTATGGGTTTTGAAAGGTTGGTTCGCGCGATACAAAATAAAAAAAGCAATTACGACACGGACGTGTTTACAGGAACAATAGATGCCGTTGCTAATATTACTGGTAAAACATATGATTTTAGTGATAGTAAAGAAGCCATTGCATTTCGTGTATTAGCAGATCATGTTCGTGCCATTGCATTTACAATTGCAGATGGCCAGTTGCCTGCGAATACTGGCGCTGGATATGTGATTAGAAGAATATTGAGAAGGGCTGTACGTTATTATTATTCCTACTTAGATTACAAACGCCCATTGTTATTTCAGTTACTACCCTTGTTGGCAAAACAGTTTGATACTGTATTCCCTGAATTACAGCAACAACTTGAATTTGTGACTAAAGTAGTGAAAGAGGAAGAAGAAGGATTCTTGAGAACTTTAGAGAAAGGTTTAAAGCGTATGGATGATATCATTCATGCTCAAGAAAAAAATACTTTAATAGAAGGAAAATTAGTTTTTGAATTATTTGATACATTCGGTTTCCCAGTAGATTTAACAAGATTGATCGCTAGTGAAAATCAATTGACTATTGACGAAGCGGGATTTGAACAAGAAATGCAGCAGCAGAAAGATCGAAGTAGAGCAGCCACAGCAATTGATACTGGAGATTGGATGCAGATAGGAGAAGATGCTGAAACCAAATTCATTGGTTATACTTCCACCGAAGCAACCACTAAAATAGTGAAGTATAGAAGCATCAAAGCAAAAGGAAAAGAAGCCTACCAATGGGTCTTAGCGGAAACACCATTTTATGCTGAAAGTGGCGGTCAAGTTGGAGACAAAGGAACGCTAAGATTTGAAGATGGCACTGTCCTTGCTGTGACAGATACCAAAAAAGAAAATAATTTATTCATTCATTTTACGGATAGTTTGCCAAGCAATATTGGCCATACTGTTAAAGCAGAAGTAGATGAAACATTAAGAGCACATACCACTCAACACCACTCTGCAACACACTTATTACATGCAGCACTAAGAACTGTATTGGGGAAGCATGTTGCACAAAAAGGAAGTTTAGTCAATGCGGACCAATTGCGATTTGACTTTTCTCATTTTGCAAAAATGACCAATGAGGAAATAGAATCTGTTAATCAATTGGTGAACGACAAAGTCAAAGAAAACGTACCAGTAGTCATTAAAGAAATGAGCAAAGATGAAGCAGTGGCTTTAGGTGCGATGGCATTATTTGGAGAAAAATATGGAGATACGGTTCGAGTTGTCGTGATGGATCCAAATTATTCAATTGAACTTTGTGGCGGAACACATGTAGGCCATACAGGCGAAATAGGACATTTTGTAATTAAAGCAGAATCCTCTGTAGCAGCTGGTGTAAGAAGAATAGAAGCAGTTGTAGGACAAGCCGCAGCTCAGTTTCAAGAGGAAGCTAAAGAGAAGTTGAAAAAACAAATCACTCAATTAGAAGAAGCGAATGCATTGATAGCAACAAGCTTAAATAAAAAAGAAGCTAGCAAGGAGATCAATGGATTTACAATAGATCAACTTTCAAGTTATATTCTTGAGTTACAAAATCAACAAAAAGAATTAAAAAAACAATTAGAAAGTCAAGAAGCAATCCTTGTTAACGAATTGGTTGAAGCACAAAAAAATAATTTCGAGACAATCAATGGCGTGCATTATCTAGGATTAAAAGTTGATTTAAGTCATACAGATCAGTATAAAAAAGCAGCTCAATTGCTCAACCAAACACAAACTGGTGAAGTAATGGTCTTATTGGTAGGATCAAAGGAAGAAAAAGCCTTCGCTGCATTGTCGATAAGCGATGCTTTAGTTGCTTCAAAAAAATGGGAAGCGCCACAATTAATTAAAACGCATATCGCAGCTTTAATTAAAGGTGGTGGTGGTGGCCAAAAAACACTTGCAGCAGCGGGAGGACAGGATGGAAGTCAATTAGACCAAGTACTGTCTACTATCAAATCACTCCTATAGATCTGATTTACAATAAATTATAAAAGGGTCATCTAATTATAATAGATGGCCCTTTTTTATAGAATTTTAACATTTCCGAATTGTTTCGTAGATTAAAAAAGTGTTATTTTTGACCTACAATAAATTTCGTAGTTCAACTAAAGCACACACTATTAAATACCTTTTATGAAAAAAAATCTTTTATTCATTTGTTGCATTGGCCTAATGCCTTTTGCAAAAGCACAGGATACGGGCGCTAAAACAAAAGAAGTCATCATTGAAAAAAAAGTGTCAAAACCAGCTAAAGACAAAGCTGATTCTAGCATGAATGTTACTGTAACCATTAATGGTGATACCACAGAAAATATAGCCATTGTGATTGATGGAGATAAGATCACTATCAATGGAGAAGTGGTAGACGCAAGTGATCCGAGATTGAAAAAAATGAAAAGAGGGAGTGTTACAAATCAACCTAATCTTGCATTTTTGGGTGTCGCAACACAAATGGATCCGGCTGGAGCATTGATTGTAGACATCAACGAAACAAGTCCAGCAGCAAAAGCAAAATTGAAAATTGGCGATATCATTACATTCGTCAACGAAACGAAAATAATGCACCCTGAAGATTTATATACTGCAATTGGTAAATACAAACCAAGTGATAAAATAATCCTTAGTTATATAAGAGATAAGAAATCTGCAAAAGTGACTATTGTACTAGAAGAAAATCCAAACAAAAGTCAAGGTATGACTTTTGAAAAAGATGCACTTGATCTTAGTGACCTTGATCTATTAAATGAGCAGGGTCGAAAATTCAAATTTTCAATGCCTGAATTACCTAATATCGATCAGTTGATGACTAAAGCAGATAAAAAACCAAAATTAGGTATTAGCGTAGAGGATCTTGAAACGGGCAAAGGGGTTAAAGTAACCAATGTCGCAGAAGATAGTCCAGCTGCAAAAGCAGGAATTCAAAAAGGCGATATATTAACTCAACTAAATGTGGCTGAGATAACAGATGTTAACTTTATGAAATGGCAATACTACTATCCTGGCCAAGTGTTGAAAATAACCATCGATAGAAAAGGAGAAAAAAGAACTGTTGAAGTTAAAATACCTAAAAAAATAAATACTGCCGACTTATAATTTCCCATTATAGATACGTCCCCCTAAAAAGCCACCTCAAAATGGGTGGCTTTTTTATGCTATTGCTCGATTAATCTGTACTTTTGTGCTATGCCAAATAGGACGCTATATCAAGCAGTCATCGGATTAGAAATTCATGCACAATTAGCTACAAAAAGTAAGTTATTCTGTGGAGATGCAACTAGTTTTGGCGCAGACCCCAATACACATGTAAGTCCAATTACATTAGGTCATCCAGGTACATTACCAAAAACAAATGCAAAGGCAGTTGAATATGCTATAAAAATGGGATTGGCATGCGGTTCGACTATTGCTAAAGAAAATTATTTCGCTAGAAAAAATTACTTCTATGCAGATTTGCCAAAAGGATATCAAATTTCGCAACACACTACCCCTATTTGTGAAGGTGGTCAAGTAGCTATTCAAACGAGTGAGGGAGAAAAACAGATTCAACTCAATAGAATACACTTAGAAGAAGATGCAGGGAAAAGTATACATGATCTCTCCCCTACTGATTCTTATATAGATTTAAACAGAGCTGGCACACCATTGATAGAAATAGTAACCGAACCATGTATACATAGTGCTGAGGATGCATTTTTATATGTTTCTGAAGTGCGTAAACTAGTTAGATGGCTTGGCATATGTGATGGCAATATGGAAGAAGGTAGTTTAAGATGTGATGCCAATATTTCGGTTCGATTAAAGGGAGAGGAAAAATTAGGCACAAGAGTAGAAGTAAAGAATTTAAATTCAATCCGAAATATTAAAAAAGCGATAGAATTTGAAATTGATCGATTGATAGGATTGGTTGAAAAAGGTGAAACGATTATCCAACAAACAAGGAGTTTTGATGCAAGCAATGACACTACATTCTCCATTAGAGATAAAGAAGATGCCAATGACTATAGGTACTTCCCCGATCCAGACCTCGCTCCATTTGTGTTAACAGATAGCTTTATCGAGTCTATACAAACAACCTTACCTGCTTTACCCAATCAATTAAAGAAAGATTGGAGTCAGCAGTTTGGTTTGAATGCATATGATATAGATCAACTTTGTGAAAATAAACTGGAAGCAGATTTTTACTTATTATGGACCAAGCATACTACATTATATAAGGCGGCTGCCAATTGGATGATTGGACCAATACGCGCTTATTTAAATGAAGAGCACAAAACCTATGCCGATTTAATACCATTGTTACCACAGCTATCTGAATTACTGAATATGGTAGACCAGCATTTATTAAGTTTCTCCGTTGCGGCCGATAAAGTGTTCAATGCCATTGTACTAAATGCAGTATCGCCTATGGAATTTGCCAGTTCCAATCAATTGTTGCAAAATAGCAATGAGGACGAATTGACGAATTGGATTAACATTGTACTCAGCAATCATCCAGATAAAGTGGAAGCCTATAAAAAAGGGAAAAAAGGATTGATAGGATTATTTGTAGGAGAAGTCAAAAAAATTAGCAAGGGTAAATCAGATCCACAAAAAACAACACAACTTTTAGAAGCCATATTGTCAAAATAGAAAAATATTTTATGATAAAAAATTTAAGCATAGCGTTCCTAAGTACTTTACTTTTCATACTACCTGGGTGTAAAGATAAAAATCAAGAAGCCCGATATACCATTTCCGGTGTGATTAAAAATGCAGCTAATAAACCACTGCTTTTACAAGAAATTCCATACGGTGGAAAGCCAATCATTACATTGGATTCCTTAACACTTGACGCCAATGGGAAGTACAGCTTTGAATTCATTGCAAAGCAAGAAGGGATTTACAGACTTAGCAGTGGGGAGGATTTAGATATTAGCTTCATCAACGACGAGGAACAAATACAGATTAATGCAGATGCTACTAATTACGCTAGTTATTCAGTAAAAGGGTCACCCAATAGTGAGGCAATGATTCAATACATCAAAGCCTATCGATCTAAAGATTCTTCGTTATTTGCAACACTTTATGCATTAGATAATTTGCAACAAAGCAATGGCAAAGACAGTAGTATATTTTATTTACAACAACAGAAGGAAAAGAAAATTAAAGCACTGAATGATCATGTTGAACAAACAATTAATCAATCAAATAGTCCCGCACTGATTTATTTTGCTTTAGGTATGGCATTGAGGTCAATGGAAATCAATAAAGTACTTGCCATGGCGAAGGCTGTTGCTGAAAAAACCAAAGCAGAACCCCTTATTGAATTCGTCAATATTTTAAGCGGTCAAGCCCAAGCTGCTAGCCCCGCAACTGCAATTACTGTAGGTGCGATGGCGCCAGAAATTGCGTTACAAGATGCAACTGGGAAGATCATTACGCTGAGTAGTTTAAAAGGCAAATATGTATTGGTGGACTTTTGGGCTAGCTGGTGTGGACCTTGTAGAAGAGAAAATCCAAATGTGGTTGCTGCATATGAGCAATTTAAAAATAAAAATTTCACCATTTTAGGCGTGTCATTAGATGATGACAAAGAAGATTGGCTTGCAGCAGTGCAACAGGATAAATTAAACTGGTTACAAATAAGTGATCTAAAAAAATGGGAAAGCACCGTAGTAAGTGCCTATCAAATTCAGGGGATTCCATTTAATGTACTCTTAGATCCAACCGGGAAAATTATTGCCACTGACTTGAGAGGCAGTGCTTTGCAAAATACATTAAAGCAATTGCTTCCATAGTCTTTAAAAATTAACTGTAAAAAAATAGCGCCTCAATATTGAAGCGCTATTTTTTTATACAAACCTTTGACCGGTTTACTTTGACTTAATTACTTTGACTTAATAAAAGTCTTGATCAATGCTGGGAGTAAAACTAAATTGGTTAAAGTACTTACAACTAAAGTGATAGAGGTTAACCATCCCAATGCTTTAGTTCCACCAAAATCACTAAAACAGAAAATCACAAAACCAGCAACCAATACTAAAGAAGTGTAAATAATACTAATTCCTGTATGCTTAATCGTTTGTACCAAAGTAGTATTTACTTGATAGTTTAAATGTGGTAGTTCTTGCTTATAATTCACTAAAAAACGAATTGTCACATCGATAGCGATTCCTAATGCCACACTAAATACCAATACTGTAGAAGGCTTTAAAGAAATACCAGTCCAGCCCATGATACCAGCAGTGATAAACAAAGGCACAATATTAGGAATTAAAGAACAGATCAAAATAGGGAAAGATCTAAATAAGAAGATCATACAAATGGCAATCAATAAAAAGGCCCAGAAGATTGACTCTCCCAATCCCTTTACAATAAAATTACTACCTTCTAAAAAGGTAACGCTACTACCTGTAATCACTACATTGTACTTTGCTGTATCAAAAATTGCAAGCGAGGCACTGTCTATTTTTGACAATAGGGCTGGAAGCTTTGCACTTCCAATATCCTTCATGTTGACTGTGATTCTAGTTTGACGTTTAGCAGAATCTATAAATTTATTCAATAGTTGAGCTGGGTTATTGCCTGAAGGTTTTACACCCTCTTTTGGGGTAGCACTTGTGAAATAGGGACCTATGAAAGCCATTTCAGTCCCAGTTGGTACTGCATAGGATAAACTATCTCCATCATAAAAAGCCTGCTTGGCAAATTTTACGCCCTCCAATAATCCCAATGGCTTGCCTAGTTCAGGCTGATCTAATAAAAAGGTGTTGAATTCATCTATTTGCTCTAATGGCTTGATGGATCTAATTAAACCATTTGGTTTTTTCGTGTCCACTAAGATTTCCAAAGGCATCACTCCACCAGCATGTTGTTCAAACCATTTTAGGTCGGTATACAATTTATCTTGCTTAGGTAAATCGTCTACAATAAATGCTTCCTTTTTAATTTGCATTACCCCTAAGAATGAAATAACCACTGCAATGATGGTAATGCCAAATACCCATTTGGTATGAGTAAAAGCCCAGCGTTCGATTTTAACCAGTATTTTTTCTAAATATTTATTTTCAAGATAACGAACATGTTTTGCTTTTGGTGCAGGCAAATAAGACAACACTGGAGGGATAAAAAATAAACTAATGAAAAATAAAATCATAATGTTTACACCAGACACCCAACCAAATTCTTTTAGCAATGGGCTTTTGGTTAAGGCAAACACAAAGAAACCAATGGCAGCAGTAATATTACAAAACAATGTCACTACACCCATCCTTCCAACCATCTGCACAAGAGCCTTCTCTTTATTGATTGTTTCTTTAAATGAAGTATGGTATTTATTTAAAAAATAGATGCAATTGGGAATACCAATTACGACAATCAATGGTGGTATCAAGGCAGTCAATAATGTAATCTTTTGACCTAATAAGACCATACTGCCTAAGCTCCAAATAACACCCATCAATACCACAGCCAAACTCATAATGGTAGCGGAGATTGATCTAAAAAATAGTAATAAAGTAATTGCAGACAATACAAGTGACCCAATCAAGAACCAAAGCATTTCTTTCTTGATTCTGTCCGCCATAATGGTCCTAATAAAAGGAAGGCCGCTTACATGTACTTCTGTCTTAGTCGCTTGACTAAAACGATCTAATTCACTTTGTACTGAGCCAATAATTTTTGTTCTCGAACCACTATTAATCGAATCAGCAATAAACGAAATCGCCATGATATAACTATTGCTATCTGGATTATAATAAAGGTGCTTATAAAAAGGGAGATTTTCAAAAACCGACTGATCTGCCAACAAAAGGCTGTCACTGGTATAAGGCGCATGAAAGACCTTGTTTGCATTAAATTTGGTATCAACAGTATCCTTGACAATTGTATAAGCGGTTGGAATACTCATAACCTCAGCAACTGAAGTATTTTGCTTAATGGCCTTATGCAAAGCGTCTACTTGATTAAAGAAATCCTTTGTGTAAAAATGGTCTGTCTTAAAACCTACTACCACAGTTGTACCATCTACACCATATTTTTTTACAAAATCATTGTATACAACAAACTTAGGATTATCAGAAGGTATGGCTTTAGTATACTCATAACTTAATTTAATCTGAGCAGCAAAATACCCCATAACAACAGTACTAAGGAGTACAAAAAACAAGTATGTTTTTTTATAGTCTAATATATTCTGACCTAATCGATACCACATAATATTTATTTTAATTTAAATCACCCATAAGTAAGCAGCTACCTGAGTGAATACACCTATGAATAAACCCACTACCAATTCTTTTTTACTATGATCACTAACAACCAATCTTGCACTAATCACCAATGCTGTTAATAGAACAGCCAACGGAACCCATATTGCATTATTTACTGGATAAAATACACTTACCAATATCACCGCAGTTGTTAAACCTGCAATCCCCATCGCATGCAGACTTACTTTCATGAAATTATTAACCGTCATGCCAATTGCACTAGCCACAAAAATGCCTAAATAAAAGAATTTTAATGCAATCGGTTGATCTGTAAAGTTTCTACTTAAATAATACATCCACCAATAAAAAAACATGGTAATAACATAAGGGATGATTCTTTCTTTTTGTGTTCTCAAGAAAATACTATCACTTAATTTTAATCTCCATAATAAGAATACCGCAAATGCTGGAAAAAAAGCTGTCAGCCACGCTACACTAAATAAACGCATTTTTAATTGCCAGTCTGTGATACCTACAAATTCGAAAGGCAAGACTTGCATCAAATAAAGAAAAAAATAAGTTGGAATAAAAAGTGGATGAAAAACATAAGACAATAAATGTGCTATGTATTTTACGACTTTAGGCTGAGGATTTTCCATAGTTGAATTGGCTACCATTCTTTTCTTAGTCTTGCGACTGGTATATTTAAAAGTTCTCTATATTTTGCGACTGTTCTTCTTGCAATATTGTAGCCTTTCTCTTGCAATTGTTCAGTGAGCTCATCATCACTCAATGGTTTTAATTTATCTTCCCCTTCTATTAACTCCTGAAGGATCGCTTTTACCTCTTTTGTACTTACTTCTTCGCCACTATCTGTCGTTAAGGATTCACTAAAGAAATACTTTAATAAATAAGTGCCGAATTCTGTTTGAACATACTTACTATTGGCCACCCTACTCACCGTAGATACATCCAGATTTGTTTTTTCTGCAATATCTTTTAAAATCATTGGCCTTAATGAAGTGGTATCTCCACTTAAAAAAAATGCAGACTGATAATCTAGAATCGCATTCATTGTCAACAACAATGTTTGCTGTCTCTGTAAGATCATTTCAATAAACCATTTTGCTGCATCAATTTTCTGCTTGATAAAAAACACTGCTTCTTTTTGAGACTTGTCTTGTTTTTTCCCGCCCTCGTATTCTTTTAACATCAACTTATAATCATCACTTATCACCAAGGGGGGCGCATTGCGACTATTCAATGTCAATTCTAATTTGCCATTGTTAATCAATACTGTAAAATCTGGAATGATGTACATTTCCGCCTCATTGGTGTAGCTGGTCTCTGCTCCTGGCTTGGGGTTGAGTGTAAGAATCTGATGAAGCACTTCCTTCATGCCTGATTCATCTAAATGCAAGCTCTTTTGAATTTTATCATAGTGCTTACGCGTAAACTCTTCAAAATATTTTTCTATAATTAGTATGGCAATTTTTCTTGCCTCATCATCAGAATATAATTTACCTCGACTATCCGACAAGTGCGCAGACTCACCCTCTCCCTTTCTACGCAATTGAATCAACAAACACTCTTGCAAATCTCTAGCCGCAATACCCACGGGATCAAAAGCTTGAACCTGCTTTAAGATCTGTTCAATTTCTTTCTCCTCTACCCACATGCTTTGTTTGAAAGCTAAATCGTCTGCAATAGACTGCATTGCCCTTCTTAAATAACCATCATCATCTAAACTACCTATGATTTGTTCTGCAATTTTAAAACCTCTTTCATCAAGAGCCAACATGCTCAACTGATCCATCAACACTTCGTGCAAACTCATCTCCGCTTTTATCGGAATGACTTTGTCATTATCTAGTTCTGGATAAAATTCATCTCTTGTTTTATAATCCGCCACTTCGTCGTCATAACTATACTCACTCAGCTCTTCATTACTCATCTCAAACTCATCTACAGGAACCGCTTCTTCATCATCATGCATATCCTGTAACAAGTCGTCGTTCATTTCATCCGGTGAAGTAAAGTCTGACTCTAATAGTGTTGCATCCATTTCCAAAGCTGGGTTCTCCTCCAGCTCTTCTTTGATTCTTTGCTCAATTTGTGCACTAGGAATTTGCAACAACTTCATCAATTGGATTTGCTGAGGCGACAATCTTTGTAATTGTCTCTGTTGCATGGATTGTCCTAATGCCATAACCCTAGCTTATGCTAATAGTTTTTTTAAAACAGCAAGGAAGGCTGCTCCTTTTTCATGCACTTGTTCCTCTGTCCATGTTAAACTAATGGCAGTAGAAATACACTTACTCATCACTGCATCACTCTTAGAAAAATCAGTCTGTTGTAATGCAATCAATGCCTTTTGTTGGGCTTCAGTCAATGGATACAAACTGGTTGCATTTTTCAAATGATCCCATTTTCTGATATAGTGCCAGTTGTTTCCAAACCAATAAAAATTACCTGCAAGAATACCTGCTTCTTTAAACGCTGCAATGGCCTTTTCTGTATCTGCTTGACTTGGCAAAAACCAAGTTAAAAAACTACAACTATCCCCTGCAGGATCAGGCACTACTCTAAATTGAATACCTGGCACTTGTTCTAAATAAGAACGTAAAATTTGGTTATTCTTTTTTTGAATCGCTAAAAAGGTATCTAACTTTCTGATTTGCGCCAAGCCCACTGCAGCATGTAATTCACTTATTCTAAAATTATATCCCAGTGCTGGATGCAAATCTGCACCTCTATCTACCCCTAAGTGATCGTGCCCATGATCCGTAAATGCATCGGACTTTGTGTACACCTCTTTGTCATTGGTCATCACTACACCACCTTCTCCACAAGTAATTGTCTTTACAAAATCAAATGAGAAAGTACCTGCATGACCAATGGTACCCAAATGCTTTCCTTTATAAGTTCCACCGATACTTTGACAAGCATCTTCTAATAAAATCAAATGATGTTCTTTGCAAATGGCCACCAAGGCATCCATATCTGCCATACTGCCGCACATGTGCACTGGCATAACACATTTTGTTTTTGGGGTAATTGCAGCTTTTACTGCAGCTGGCGACAAAGTCAAGCTTTCGTCAATATCCACCAATACTGGGATTGCACCCATGCTTAAAATAGCTTCGAAACTTGCTACAAATGTGAACGCAGGCATAATAACCTCGTCACCAGCACCTACACCTAAAGCAGCCATCGCCGTTGTCAAGGCTGCTGTTCCGCTAGAGGTAAGTTGTGCGTATTCTGTGCCAAAAGTCTTGCAAACTGCTGCTTCTAACTCCTTGGATTTCCAAATTCCTTTTCTCGGACCATCAAATCCATAACGCATTAAAATTCCTGTCTCTAGGACTTCATTTACTTCTTTCTTTTCTTCTGCTCCAAATAATTCAAAACCGGGCATATGCTTGATTTTTAATGATAAACAAAGGTAGTTTAAAAAATGAAAATTGAGGGTTTTTCCGTATTTTGCATTCCTAAAAAAAGACTAGAACCCATGGAGTATAACAAATTGATTTCCGTTTCAGGCATGTCAGGTTTATTTGAATTATTAACTAGCAAAAGTGATGGTGCCATCGCGAGATCCTTAGAGACCAATGCCACACAGTTTATCAGTTCTAGAGCCTATCAGTTCTCTCATTTAGAGAGTATTGAGGTGTTTACAACTAAAGAGAACGTGTTTTTAGCTGAAGTATTTATTGCAATGGGTAAGTCTAAAGAAGCCCTTCCTAACGAAAAAGACGCAAAAGCAACTCAGGCCTACTTTAAAAAAGTATTCCCAAATATGGATTTTGAGCGTGTATATGCTAGCGATATGAAGAAAATGGTTAAATGGTTTGCTCAATTGCAACAACATAAAGTAGAGCCAACTTTGCCAGAATTGGACGAAGAAGAAGCAGAAGCATAGTAGGCTTAAGCTGATGAAGAAGCTTAGCGCTCGAAAAATAGTTAAAAAAGGCTTACCTACAAATGGTAAGCCTTTTTTTATCCTTAAATTGCAGTACATAAATTCGATATGAAAAAAATACTCTTAGGTAGCTTATTATTAGCAGGATTAACCACCCAGTTGCAGGCGCAAAAAATGGGTGAAAAAAAGTGGATTAGAAAACAATTTTCAGCATTGAACATGAACGAGAAAATTGCGCAGTTAATGGTGTTAAGAGCTCATAGCAATTGGGAACAAAATAAAATAGATTCAATAAGCAATTTGATCAAGCAATACAATGTGGGTGGATTGTGTTTTTTCCAAGGTGGCCCAGTTCGACAAGCGATGCAAACAAACCACTATCAAGCGATTGCTAAGACGCCTTTATTTATTACCATTGACGCAGAATGGGGCGTGGGCATGCGTTTAGACAGTGTTGAATCATTCCCAAGACAACTTTCTATGGGGGCTTTTGCTTCAAGCAATTTAGTCTACCAAATGGGCGCAGCTATCGCAGACCAATGTAAAAGATTGGGTATTCAAATCAATTATGCTCCAGATATTGACGTCAATAACAACCCATTGAATCCAGTCATCAATGATCGAAGCTTTGGTCAAAGCAAAGAGAAAGTGATTCAACAAGGCATTGCTTATATGAAAGGTATGCAAGACAATGGCGTGATGGCGACTGCAAAACATTTTCCAGGACACGGAGATGTAACCGTTGACTCACATAAGGACTTACCTGTGATCACTAAATCAAGAGCTGAATTAGACAGTCTTGAATTAGCACCATTCAAAGCACTCATTGAAGCAGGCGTAGAATCCATTATGGTAGCGCATTTGTCCGTGCCAGCAATCGACGACAGACCAAAATATGCCACTTCCTTATCTCCTAAAGCAGTGAATGGATTATTGAAAAAAGAATTAGGATTCAAAGGCATTAGTGTGACTGATGCGATGGATATGAAAGCCATTGCCAATTACTTTCCACAAGGAGAAGCAAACGTACAGGCCATTCTAGCAGGTAACGATATGTTATGTTTACCAGGAGATATTGGACAATCCATCAAAAAAGTTAGAGCAGCTGTTAAAGAAAGAAGGATTAAACGTGGTGATATCAATGCACGTGTTAAAAAAATTCTAGCCGCAAAATACAAATACGGACTTGGTGTGCAACAAACAATTGACACAACCAATATCGTTGCTGATTTAAACCAATCTGTTGGTACCATTAATTCAGCGATGGCGCAGCAATCGCTTACATTCTTAAGAGCAACCAATAGTCCAGTCTTAAACAATAAGACCGCCTACATTGCCTTGAATGCAAAATCAGCTGCTTCGTTCACTTCAACTATAGCAAACGCATATGGCGTAAAAGTATTTTATACAAGCGGAAAAGATGCCAATGAATTGGCATTGATCAATGATAGTTTAAAATCCTACGATCAAGTGATTGTTGGTTTACACGGATACAATAGAAGACCAGCAAATCACTTTGAGATTCCTGCTGCGACATTGCAATTTTTAAATGCAATGGGACATGAAAATTGGATTCATTTGATTTTTGGAAATCCTTATGCAGTTGGAGACTTTAGCAAGATCAATAATATTTTACTAGCATTTGAAGACACAAAATATAGTCACTCAGCGGTACAAAAATGGCTTGAAGGAAAATTGCAAGCAAGTGGCGTATTACCAGTGACCATCTCTCCAGAACTTAACTACGGCATGCCTTCAGCGGCTCCGATTAAAAAAAAAATATTAACAGAACAGTGCCTGCCAGCAATTATTGATGAAACAAAATTAGCAAAGATTGACTCCATTGTGGCAGATGCCATCCAACAAGCAGCAATACCTGGTTGTCAAGTATTGGTAGCTAAAGACAATCAAATTGTATTCAATAAAAGTTATGGCACTATTGCAGGTGATCAAACTCCCCTAGTCACCAATGCCACTTTATATGACCTTGCTTCTGTCACTAAAACAAGTGCAACTACTGTTGCCATTATGAAATTAGTTGAGGAAGGAAAAGTAGATATTGAAAAAACAATAGGTGACTACTTACCTTGGGTGGCGGGTAATGCAAAGGCAACAATTCGATTGAAAGATTTGCTTTTGCATGAAGCTGGATTGTATCCATACATCAAGTTTTACGAATCTCTACTACAACCAGACGGAAGTATTGACACAAAATGGATTGTACCTGTTCAAGATGCAACCCATCAATTAATGGTCACTCCTGGCAAATACCTAGCAAACAATTGGATGGATAGTATCCGATTGAAAATATTGAATAGTCCAGTATCTGCTCCGGGCAAATATGTATACAGTGACAATGATTTTATTTTTCTAGGCAATATAGTAGAACAAGTGACGGGTATGAATTTGCAGGATTATTGTACAAAAACCTTCTACGGACCAATGCAAATGCGTAGTACAGGTTTTCTGCCTTTAGAAAGAGCTGAGAAATCATCCATCGCTGCAACAGAAAAAGATACTTATTTTAGAAAAGAACTCATTCAGGGCTCAGTGCATGACGAAGGTGCTTCAACAATGGGTGGTATCGCTGGCCATGCAGGCTTATTTAGCAATGCCACTGATTTAGCTAAATTATATATGATGTTATTGAATGGAGGGCAATGGGATGGCCAAACCTATTTAAAACCATCTACAATAAAATTATTCACAAGCTACCAATCTGCCACTAGCAGAAGAGGACTTGGTTTTGATAAAACTGCAAAAGACAACGCAAGTTCGAAAGATCCCTACCCAAGTTTAAGTGCACCAACGAGCGTGTTTGGCCACACAGGATTTACAGGGACTTGTGTATGGGCAGATCCAGACAACCATTTATTATATATTTTTCTTTCGAACAGAGTTTTCCCAACAAGAGACAATAAAGCATTTAGTTCACTTAACTTAAGAGCTAAAATTCAAGAGCAAATTTATCAAGCGATAAAAAAATAAGATGCAAAAATGGCTTTATATTATAATAGGAATCATAGGCTCAATCAAGCCATTGAATGCCCAATTACAATTAGGTCCAATTGGCACATGGCGCGCCCATTTTTCCAATGAATCCATTCAGCAAGTCATTAAAGGAGATCAGATATATATCGCTGCTACAAATCAAGTGATTCAAATTGATGCAAAAAAACAAGTAAACTACCTCAATACCACCAACGGTTTACATGCAATAGGAATACATGAAATAGCTTGGCATCCCGTCGAAAACCAGCTTGTAATTGCCTATAAAAATAGTCGAATAGATATTGTTCAAGGTGATCAAGTCACGCTGATTGACGACATTCAACTATCTAATTTATATGCCGATAAAACCATCAATGACCTTGTTGTATTGAATAACAATGCCTACCTGTCTTGCAATTTTGGGATCGTCATCATAGACTTGTTGAAAAAAGAAATTAAAGAAACAGTATATCCCAATAATCGTCGACAAGCCGTTAAAGTACTACAGACTGTATCTTTTCAAAATAAATTATTTGCATTAACCGACAATGGTATATGGTCTACTGTTTTAGGTCAAAGCAATAGCTGGACTCAAGAAAACACGATGGACATCACTGGCATTCAAAATATGTTTGTGTTTAAAAACCAGCTCTATTTTAACAACCAACAAAAAGTTTATGACTACCCCTCTAATAGAGTGCGTTATCAAATAAACTCAGGTAGTATTGAGACTATTTCGGTTGACGAGGAAAATATTTTTGCAGGAATAACTGATCAAAATAAAGGCGCATTGATCCAATTGAATAGCAATCAAAACAATACAATACTAATAGATTCTTCGGTATTGATTCAGCCTAAAGGAATACTTAAAGAGGGCAATACAATTTGGGTAGCAGATTATGTTAAAGGGCTTTATGAAAAAAACGAGCAACCAAAATGGGTGTCTCTTGGCGGTCCCTTAAGTCATGTAATAGGAAGTAATGCGTTTTCATCTCATCAAATACTAATGGGATATGGCGCCAATAAAAATGGCATATCTAGTCTGAATGAAAATGGCTGGTCCAATTTTACTCAAATTCAAAACTTGAAGCTTAATGGTATAGAGGCTGTATCGATTGACCCAGTTGATCAAAGTTGGTGGCTAGGTATGGGTACCGAATTAATTCATTTTGACGCCAACAAAAAATTAGTAGAACAATTATTGCCAAGTAAAACTGCTGGATCCATTAAATCAATTCAACAAAAAATAGATGGCAGTTGCTATCTTTTAAAGGAAGGTGTTGGCATCCTCGCGAAGGAAGGCAATCAGTGGAATAGTTATTCCATTCAGGCGGGTTATTCTGCACAAAATTTAAAACAGTTTGTAGTTGATGGCAATGGTTTGAGCTGGATCATTGGTCCAAAACAACAAGGTGTTTTATTGTTTCAAAAACAAAATAACCAAGCAATTTGGAGACAACTCAATACAGGGAAAGGATCAGGTAATTTACCAAGTATGGAAGTCACCGCCATAGCAGAGGATAAGGAGGGGTCCATTTGGATTGGAACAGACAATGGAATCGCAGTATTCCAATGCAATAATATCAACGAAGCATGCGACGCCTATTTGCCGATTGTTGAAAGCAATGGATTCAATGGCTATCTTTTTCAAAAAGAAACCGTTCATAGCATCACGGTTGACGGTGCCAATAGAAAGTGGATAGGAACGAACAATGGCGCTTGGTTGATTAGTCAAGACGGTGCTGAAGTAATTCAACATTTCACAACAGAAAATAGTCCGCTTCCAAACAACACTGTCTTATCCATTGGGGTAGAACCTACTGATGGTGATGTGTTTTTCTTTACCGAAAATGAAATTGTAAGTTTTAAAGGAGATGCTACAGAAAGTGCAGCAACTCAGCATAAAATAAAAATATATCCTAATCCTGTTGCACCTAATTACAATGGTTCAATTTTGATCAAAAATTTGGTCAACAATGCATTGGTGAAAATCACAGATTTAAATGGGCAATTAATGATGCAAACAAGGGCGCTTGGAGGACAAGCGATATGGAATGGAAGAGATCAATACCAACACAAAGTGGCATCAGGGATCTATTTAATCTTTGTTAGGGATGATGCCGGAAATGAAAAGGCAGTAGGGAAAATAATGATTACCTCAGGGAATTAATTTGAAGTGAAATCAAATTGCTTAAACATTTTAAACTTCCAAGAATCACGTTCACCTGGCACTACTCTATACATCAATTGCCTTATCTTATTAGTAGGTTCCTTGATGGTAGTATCTGCAGGATAAATGGGGAACTTTCGGAACAATACCCCTTCAACTAATTTGTATTCATCCTTCCCTCTATATCCTTTACTCAATTCCATATCATTCAAAATATCCGGAAAAAAAATAGGTGCAATTCTTTCGTTGTCTTGAGAACAGATTGGGAAAATACTTTTTTTACCCGCAGCGTCTTCAATATAAATAACAATATCAGGGAATCCATCATTATTTAAGTCATCAATTTCAGCACCATATACTCTTGCTCTAAGTTCAATTGACGCTTCTCTAGATTCAGACTTAAATCCAATCGGCCTAATATTCAATACATTTCTATCTGGTGCTCTATTTAAACATGAGATACGGTAACCAGTCTTGCCAATTTTCATCGTACTATCATATTTAGACCAAGCTTGCCCAATAAGCTGTCCAGTTAGAATCATAAAAAGGAAAGAAAATAGGATGCGCATAGTTTAAAATTGATTTCTCAAAGTTAATAGAATAGTTTTAATTTTCCACTTAAACGAATTCCATGTCATTTGACTTGAAAATACAAGCACAAAATAATAGTATCCAGTTGATTGATCTCTATAACGAGACAATGATTGAAATTCATTGTAAAGGGGCATTAATGAATCGCTGGAGGGCAAAAAATGGCAATCAATTTCAGGACCTTATTCTAGGAAATGATGGGGCAGATCATTTTGAAATGAACGGATTTAGAAGTGGCAAAATGAGCCCGTTTTCCTGTCGTATTGATGCTGGTAAATACCAATGGAACAATCAACTCTTTCAATTCAAAAAATTCTACTTAGGTGAACATGCGATGCATGGCCTTATTTATGATGCCAATTTTTCAATACTTAGAACCGAAGTACATGAAAATTTCGCAGAAGTCACGCTTTCATTCAATTATCAAGGAACGGATGCTGGATTCCCCTTTCCCTACAAGATCATCGTACAATGGACCTTATATGCAGACAATAGGATTGGTCTTAAAACAACCATCGTCAATCATTCAAATTGTATCATTCCTATAATGGATGGATGGCACCCTTATTTCACATTAGGTGGTCAAGTGAATGACTATACTCTTGAATTTCAATCAAATGGAAAATTAGAAATGCGTGATGATATGATCCCAACCGGGAGCATAATGGAGGATACAAATTACAATACAGGTAAAAAAATTGGTGATACTCATTTTGACGATTGTCATCTATTAGATCCAACACATCAGGAAATAAAAATAAGCTATGAGGGAATGTCTATTTTGGTTCAACCAAAACACAACTACCCCTACTTACAGATGTATACACCGAATGATCGAAAAAGCATTGCCATTGAAAATCTTAGTGGCGCACCCAATTGTTTTAACAATAAAATGGGGCTCCAACAATTGGAACCCCAGGGACAAATTTATTTTGAAACAACTTATCAATTTAGTGCTGCATCACCGCAGTAACACTAATTTCTACATTCACATTTCTAGGTAAGGTTTTTACAGCTACAGTCTCACGAGCAGGGAAATCTGCACTGAAATAACTTCCGTACACCTGGTTGACTGCTGCAAATAAATCCATATTGCTTAAAAATATGCTGGTCTTTACGATATGATCGAAGTTGATTTTAGCTTCTTCTAATATGGCTTTAATATTTTCCATAACCTGTTTTGTCTCCGCTTCAATAGAAGACAATACCAACTCACCTGTAGCCGGATCAAATGCAACTTGACCACTAGCGAATAAAAATCCATTGGCAATCACTGCTTGACTATATGGGCCAATAGGCGCAGGCACTTTGTTCGTTTGGATGATCTGTTTAGACATATATTTTATTTTAGAATTGCAATTTCTAATTTTTTGGCCAAATCCAACCTATTTTTGCAAGACAATTTTACGACTTGGCTAAATTATTAATCATAGACACCGCACTGGAAGAGGCAATTGTTGCATTGAGCAAGGATGGCAAGATCATCGCTGAACTTACCAATAAAGAGACGCATAGTCATGCCAATTTCATTCAGGTAGCCATCGCTCAATTATTAGCAACGCAACAATTGGACATCAAAGAAATAGATGCGATTGCAGTGACTTTAGGCCCAGGAAGTTACACAGGTTTAAGAGTTGGATTAGCAAGCGCAAAAGGGATTGCCTATACCCTTCAAAAGCCGCTTATTGGATTGTCAACATTAAGCGCATTGGCATTTGCTGCTATTAAACTAGTGCCAAAAGAAATGGAGCAGCCCTTCCAAATTTTTTCAATGATAGACGCAAGAAGAATGGAGATTTTTGGTGCCATCTATGATGCAGCTTGTAACCCCATTTTACCAGAACAAGCAATTGTACTGGATGAATCAAAATGGAATAGTCTTATCCATCAGCCAACTATCTGTATTGGAAACGGAATCACAAAAACCAAGGAGATTAAAGTAGCGCAAAAAGTGATCTTTCTAGATGCAATGTACACTAGTCAAGAACTAGTTGAAATGGCCATGATCAAATGGAATGCAGGTCATTTTGAGGATTTGGCCTACGTAGGTCCAAATTATCTGAAAGAAGTTTACATCATACCAAGTAAATAATACATATTATAAAATATTATGTAATGATTTATTGTTAACTTTGTATTGAATAACAATTCATAACCCCCAATATGTAATTTGTCATGAATCAATCATTACCCTTGCTACAATTAGCCAATGGAGCCACACCATTAAAAGTGGATTTAATACATAGCAAAAAAGCTGCTATGATATTAAGAGCATTGAACCATAAACTACGTCAACAAATTTTAAAACTAATTGACGAGCATCAAAAAATGACTGTCACCGAGATCTATGTAAAACTTAGATTAGAACAATCGGTTGCTTCTCAGCATTTAGCCATTTTAAGAAGAGCTGGTATCGTTGTGACTGTTCGTGAAGGAAAATTCATCTTTTATATGGTGGACTACACTCGTCTTGAGCAAGTAAATCAATTTGTAGAACAATTAGTTGGATAGTATGGAGTTAAGCTTCGATCAATTTTTGGCATTGTCAAAAGACGATTCGGTACAGATCATTGATACCAGAATTGACTCAGAATTTTTACAAGGTTATATACCTGGCGCAATCCATGTAGCATTAGATGAAATAAAAACATTGAATGCACTCAAAATAATGGAGCAAGATTGCCCCATTATTTTGGTGTGTTCCGAAGGCACAGAAGAATTAGTTATCAAGCGTTTTGAGCTTTTGGGATATACTCAAGTGAAGGGATATTTAAAAGGTGGTTTTACAACATGGGTTGAAGCAGACCAAAAAATAGATCTGATCATTGAAGTTGAAGTAGACGAGCTAGCAATGGATATTCCATTCGACGAATATTTGATGATCTTAGACATAAGAACCGAGGAGGTCTATGACAAAGCACATATCAAAGACTCTATCAATCTACCTATCATTGAATTTGGCGATCCTGGTGCCATGTCTGAATTAGACGAACACTTTAATATCTACCTTATCGACGATTTGGGCAAGCAATTGTTACTTGCAGCATCTGTATTAAAAAAGCAAGGCATTCATAATATCAGGATTGTTCAAGATGGATGGGATGCAGTTGAATTCTTAAAAAACAAATTCACCATTGTATCAAGTCCAAAGAAGACCGACAATCTAGAGACATCAATTCCAAGTTAATCTACCACTAAGTGTCCATAAGTTGTTGCATCATATGGATAACGCCATCTTCGGTGACTCCATAAATAATTTGCAGGGTGTTGCTTTATTTTATCTTCAAGTACTTTAACATATAGCGCAGTCAATTGCCCATCTTTAAAGTAATTAGGCACAGTGGTCATCACTTCATAGTGTGCATGATAATGTCCTCTTTTAGTACTATAGAAATGAATGAATACCTGAGCAGTATTATTCAACTTGGCGCCTTTTTCAGGCCCTTTCACAAAAGGTGTTAATTGTCCAAAAAAAGGAACCCAAAATGCAGACTTAGGATTACCCGGATTTTGGTCCGCTGCTAAAGCCATTGCATATGGACCACTCGTTGCATATTTATGAAACTGATTTTTAAAATTCGTCGCAGGAATCATGATACTGCCATATCTTTTACGCATATCCAATATCAATCTATCAAAAAAAGAATTGCTTAATGGCATGTACACGGCGATAAAAGGATATTTACCATATTTAGCCGCACCCCAATTGGCAAATTCCCAATTGAAAAAATGACCTGCCATCAATTGCACATTTTGACCAGATGCATATAGCTCATTCAACACTTCCACATTGGATGTAAATCGCTTAGTAAAGCTTTTATCAGACATGGAGATCAATTTAATGGTCTCAAAAAAGGAGTCTGTAAATTTTTGGTAAAATTCTTTTGCAATTTGATTACGCTCATGGATAGATTTATTGGGAAAAGCGATGGCTAAATTATGATGCACCACAGCCACTCTATATTTCAAAATCTTTCTCAATAAAAATGCTACCCCATCACTTAATACATAAACAATAGGCCATGGAATCAATGAAATTAAATAAAATAAAGCATAGAAAATTGAATACATAAAATGGTTATTTACCTGGTTCAACCCAAGCATTGTGTTCTTTAAGTAATAAAATTAATTCATCTACTGCTACATTGCTATCAATATTACGTTTCATCACTTCTTTACCTTTATACAAAGTAATCTTTCCTACCCCACTTCCAACATAACCAAAATCAGCATCTGCCATTTCCCCAGGACCATTTACAATACAACCCATGATGGCAATTTTTAACCCTTTTAAGTGATTGGTCACTGCTCTTATCTTTGCAGTAGTTTCTTGTAATTCAAATAATGTCCTTCCACAGCTTGGACAAGAGATATATTCTGTTTTTGAAATTCTGGTTCTAGTAGCTTGTAGTATGCCAAATGCAGTCGTATTCAACAATTGTTCTAAACTTGAATTGTTAAAATAATTACGGCCAGAAACATTCGACCCATTGACGCTTGCATCATAGGCAACTTTACTTAATCCTAAACAAATTCCATCGCCAATCCCTTCTAATAATAATGCGCCTGTTTCAATAGCGAAATGGATTAAATGCTCGTCTGTAGTTTGCCATTGGCTATCTGTCACTAAAATAATAGGTTGATGGATATCCAGATGCATGAGTTGAATGGCCATTCTTCTAACCGCTTGCATCGCATTTTTACATTGACTACTCAAGCAAAATACAACTGAAGGATCTTTTGCGATTTGCAATAATAGTTCATCCGCAATTGGCTGATGATCACTATAACAATCTATTTGTACAAAATTAAGTTTCGGATGTTTTGCATCAAAAGATAGATAGGCTGCAGCATCCATAATTGGATGGTACTTTTCTGTATTATTTGCTTGCAAACAAACAGCAGGGGATGCGATAATGCTAAGGGTTCCTGGCAGATTGAAATCTAATGGTGTAGTACCAATAAAAATATAATCAGCCGCAGCATCCGATATAGCCCACTTGTCAGTAGCCTCATCATAGGTATAACCAATCGCAACTAAATCAGCTGCTTTAATTGTAGCAAGATGACTTAAATCTGCAACAACCACAGGTACTTGTTTGCCGCCAATATTAAGTACAGGTGATGTTGAATTCCTCTTATATTCAAATGGGCTATAGGGCAATTGTGTAATCGCAGGAACAGTGTCATTGCCTTCAGATAGATGGTGGTATCTTTTTACCAAATCTTTACATACTGGGATTTCCAATTCAGGATCTTCTGTTAAACTCACTCTGATGGTATCTCCAATGCCATCTTCTAATAAAGTACCGATACCAATTGCGCTCTTGATTCTTCCATCTTCCCCATCACCCGCTTCTGTCACACCTAAATGCAATGGATATAATTCATTGAACTCTTGTTGCATCTGTTGAATCAATAATCTATAAGCCTGCACCATCACTTGTGGATTACTTGATTTCATACTCAAAATAATCTGGTGATAGTCTAAACTTCTTGCAATTCTTAAAAATTCCATGGCACTTTCTACCATACCAATTGCCGTATCGCCATATCGACTCATGATACGATCACTTAAAGAGCCATGATTGGTGCCGATACGCATTGCAGTGCCATGCTCTTTACAAATAAGCACAAGTGGTGTAAATCTTTCTCTAATTCGTTCTATCTCCTCTACATACTCTGCATCTGTATAATCAATTTGTTCAAACTTCTTTTTATCAACATAATTGCCCGGATTCACTCTTACTTTTTCTACAATTTTTGCAGCAATTTCAGCTGCATTGGGTGTAAAATGGATATCCGCAACCAATGGCGTGGTGTATCCTTTTGAATGAAGTATCGCTTTAATATTAGCTAAATTCTCTGCTTCTTTTTTACTCGGGGCAGTCACACGAACCAATTCTGCACCTGCTTCTATACAACGAATCACCTGGGCAACAGTAGCTTCGGTGTCCATCGTATCAGTAGTCGTCATAGTTTGAACACGGATAGGATGCCCACCCCCAATCACTAAGTTGCCTACTTTAACAGGTCTAGTTTGGATACGCTTATAAGATGTCAACGATTCAGAATAGTATTGCATAAAACTTGCTTATAAAAAATGAATTGTAATTCAATTTAACGAACTCCTTTGAAGAATCCTTCTTTAGCCAAGATAGATTTCAATAAATTAATATTTCTGTTCTTAAGATCTTTACCATCTGTTGCACTGGTATGTAACACAAAGAAATAGGGATGTAAATTCTCTTCAATATACCCTATTACCCAAGCTTGATTACCTAAAGCTGTATCAGTTGCAACTAAATAACTTAATTGATAATTTGAATTTTGTTCTTTCAAAATCATTTTTCTAAAAAGTTCTTGACTACGTTTTTGAAATGGCAACGCATTAAAATACAATCGTTTTATAAAACCAAGTTGTTCATCTGCCGTGATCAACAAAGATTCATCTCTCCAAAAACTATCCATATTCGCACTCACTATCCCTTTTCCGTAATGAATAGAATCAATTTCTTGCAATAGGATTGTTCTGCCAATCTGCTTCACCAGCTGTTGGTAATAGGCGCTAGAGTCAAGAGATACCCATGTATTTGTATCCGCATTGAGTTGGCCTCTATCAAAACCAATTAAAACAGGTAACGCAAAAAAAGAATTCAATGGAGCATAACCGCTATCCTTATAAGCCGATAAATTGTATACGGTAAAAGCCTCAGTACTATTTTCCATCAAAGCAAAACTTCCTTGCATACCGGCGCTATCAATCTGTTTGCCAATTGCAGTACTAATTTTTACATTGTTTGGTGTACAAGCAAATGCGCTAATACTTATAATGATGATTACGAAAATCTTTTGCATAAAAAAAATTGAAAGGCTATGAAACAAAATACACTCCACAAGAAGATGTGAAGTGTATTGTATTAT
>ERZ650308.7-NODE-7-length-122675-cov-8.767387_pt1 | contig 122675 bp, 105 predicted proteins | sample MGYA00376244_ERZ650308 | MGnify/ENA primary metagenome ERZ650308 (study PRJEB26733, sample SAMN07839295) | wastewater metagenome | biome: small river; feature: stream; material: water | place: USA: North Carolina | collected 2016-04-26 ... | reverse complement strand
GCGCCCTCGGCATCAACTAGCGTCTAATTTAAATATGAAGCGCATGTAAAGAAATTTGAGTAACATTCATTTGGAAGCGGTATATGTCTCTTGACTTAATAAACATAGTAGGGTCGATTATGGGTTATGGACCCGATCTCAAGAATATTCTTTACACATGACCCAGTCGATCTAGAGAGCGCTAAAGAGGTAGTGTCGAAGTTAGAAAAATTACTTCCTTCTTGTATTGAGTTGCTTAAGAGGGATCCTGGGACGGTTTCAGAAAAAATTGAAAATTTGAGGGAGAGGATAAGCTCTTTAGAAGCGGGGGAAGCGAGAGCTCATTTGCTGGGACAATTGGGGCGGTGTAGAACTCTATTTAATGAGTTAATTGGAAGGGTATCCCCCTCAGGATTAGAGTTAAGTGGTGAGGAGGTTTTAGAAGCTATTGATAGTGGGAATCTTGGCTTAGCTTTAGATCTTATAAAAACCGAAGGTCTTTCTTTGGAAGGATTTGAGCGATTAATAGAACCCAATCAACTAGAATGGATTAGACTTAATTTAGAATTTTCCCCATCGGAACCTCCGACACTAGATGCAATGGCTCTAACTAAATCGGGGGAAAGGGTTGGGCTTGGATGGGGGTACAAGGCTGCTAATTTAGCGGTAATGCGAAAACATGCCGAGGAGGCTACCACACGCTGCACCAGCTCAATTGTTAGGGTTCCTGAATTTATTCCCCTCAGCGACATAGAAATGCGTTGTTTTATTCAGTCCAAATACCCAGATCTTGAAAAAGATTGGAGGCGGTTTCAAACAACCCTAGATCCAGAAAAGGGGGAGCTAACAGCTGCCGGATTAGTAGTATTAGAAAAGATCCAACAATCTATATTAAAGTGCTTTGAGGAGCATTCTTACGCTCCTCCTCAGCTGATTAAGTGGCTTGAAGAAAATAACCCCCAACTTTTAGCTGTCCGAAGTACAGGAAAAGAAGACTCAAAGACAAATTCCAATGCCGGGGGGAATGATACGGAGTTGTATGTCAAGCCCACTTCTGAAGAGATTTCTAAAGCGATGGGGAGGGTCCTCTCCTCCTATTTTAGTGAAAAATCTATCAGGCTCCGCTTAGCGAAAGAGGATCGCTCGGTTTTAACTGAGGAGCTTTTTTTGCCCGTTTTAATTCAAACAATGGTCTCAAAGCCCGAAGCGGGGGGAATACTATTTACCGGGGGGGATTTGGGGGAATTGGTCGAGCTCTCTGTTGTTTGCGGACATCCCCACGGAGTTGCAGGAGGGGAAGGGACTGCGGATCGATTTTTTGTTGATATAGAGGCAGGGGAAGTTGCAAAGAGCGTTCGCAGCAAAAAATCTGAATTTAGGGATGGAGTGTATCAACCCACTACCCCCCAGAATCGGGACAGTCCCGCTATTTCAGACGAGTGTGCAAGAGATATGAAGGCAGTTGCTACCTACTACTCCCAAGAAGTCTATCGAAGTGATTCAGGGAATGAATCTCTTAATATAGAGTTTAGTGTCGAAGAGGGGGTTATTCATCTTTTGCAGCTAAGGCCCCTTATTCGGGGAAAATCGCCCGATTCTGTTAGCTATATAGCTCTTGATACAATAGATAAGAGTTGTGAAATTATTGGAAAAACTCTTCTGAGTGATGGTTCTTATGTTCGAAATAGTGAAGAGACCATTGTTTTGGTCTGTGACACGCTCGAAGAGGCAGAAAAGCTCTATACCGAAGCCTCCCTTGAGGTAAGAAGTAAAATTGCAACAGTTGTTGTAAGAAAACCTGCTCCCACAACCTCTCACGCAGCGGTTAATCTAATTGCTGCCGGAATCGGGGCAATTGTTATCGAGAAGACAGAGGAGTTTAGAAGGGTGAGGTCTTTGATAGAGGGTGGAAAAAAATGCTTTATAGACCTTCAACAGGGCGCATTGATTCATGCTGATGAAGTGGATATTAGGGCTGGCTATGTATGCTTTCCTATACCTCTTGAATATTCGGTAGCCCCCTCTGCAATGATCCGACATAACAGCCGAGAAGAACTAAGGCTGTTTGCTACAAAACTAGACACTCTTATTGGGGAGAGTTTGGGACCCGGAGATACAGGGATGCGAGAGTTGCTTCAGGAGATGAGTGTTGGCTCTGAGGTTCAGGTGAGAGCTGCTGCTGCAAATCTTTTATTTCTGCTAAGGGGGCTTATACGAAAAGCCTCTGTCGATCCCGCTTTTTCTGCAGAAAAGCAACTTCTTTTAATGATCACGGAGGAAATCGTTAAAATCGTCGAAAAACAACTGATTCCTGTCGCAACCTCTGAACCTAGAAGTTTGAAGAGGCTCTATCCTATCAGATTGATAGAGGCGTGTCTCTATCAAGAGGGGAGTGTAATTGGGGGTTTTTCCATTAAAACCATTTTAGAAGCAGTTCAGAATCAAAAAAAACTAGCGAGCGCCTTAGAGGTCTCTTTTGCAGATGCAGTGGCAAGAGAGGGGGCTTTAGCTAAGGCCCCCTATGTCAGAGCCAGGTTCTCAATCATTGACTCAAAAGAGCAAGCATTATTTGATCGTTTCATGCAAAGTTTGCATTTGGCAGACCCTGTTCAAGTTGAAAATATTGGAAAGTTTTTTCTCAGACTGAACAATCTTGGGATACTCACAGAGTGGGTAAATCGAGAGCTCGGGTTGATCCTTGAACGGGGCGATATTCATACAGTATTTGAACATTTATGTAATGTGGCAAGAAATTCGTTTGAAGAGATGAAGAGGTGTGAGAGAACTCTTTTGCGAGTAAAAGAATTGCGCTCTAAAATCTCAAATTGGGAAGATCCCAAATATGTGCAAAGCCATATGCATAATTTGCTGTTAGAGTTTAAGAAAATGGGGTTTGAAATTGAAGGGGGTAATCCTGCTAGTTTTATCGTTAGATACGAACTTGCAAGCGATTTAGGAAAATTGGCAATTTTAGAAACAATGAAAGAGGTGGTAGATCTCTATGATGAGATGATCAAAACTGTAAAAATATCAAGACGATATCCTACGGAAAAGGGACGATTAAAGCATTTTAAAGCGATGCTCGGTCAGTATCGTCTCATGATGCAAATTTGTTTACAGCTTACCGATCAGATGGGTCGGAAAATTAGTGAGCTCGGAACTTGGAGAGTAGGGGCTAAAGTGAGAGTAGAAGATTATTTGCACGCAATAGATGTCGGGGGTGATGTCTCTGTAGGAGATACAATAATTCGATCTCCTGGGTTTGATAATATCGATGTAGAATCCTTGAGCGAGAGCGGTCTGGCTACACAAATCTTGCCTTCAAAACATTTTGATGTCAGCGCAATTATAGTTACCGCAACGGGAGATTTTCTTTACAGCAGAGTATTTCCTGGGACTCTTGAGGATTATTTCACCCTCTTTCATCAAAATATGCTAGCCTCCATTGGGAGAGTTCGTTCCAATTTCAGTATCCCAGAGGAGAAACTCCCCAAGGCTCTAAGAGATTATAAAGGGATACTTGGCTCTAGATTTTCTAGGATCGATGTAAGAAATGGAAAGATTGTTGTAGAATCGGACATTCCTGTTAGGCAACATGCTGTACGTGTTGAGGTTAGTTACGATTTAGTGGCGAGTCGCTCTATAGTAACAAAAATAAGCTTTTTTGGAGCAAACGAGGGGAATCGGTGGGAATATTTAGCCGCAACTCTAGCTGCAATGGGGGAAGATATTCCGAATTTAGAATTTGAACCCCCTAAAATTACTTACGGAGCCTCGGGTGGGGTAACGTTAGAGTTTACAGATCATGGGCTTGGGGATAAACTAGTAGAGCTTGAGGCTTTTATTGCGACGATTAATTTTTCTACAGAGAGCCTGTTGCCTCCCACGTACTTTTGCGATTTAGTAATGGAGGCAAGAGAGTCGCTTGGAGTAGATCCGACGATTCCGTTTAGTAGGGAAGATTTAAAACGAGGGGCCTTTTTTATAGCCCCTATGGTCGTTTACCAGTTTATCCAAGAGGGAAAGCTAGTAGAGGCAAAAGCTCTTCTCACGAAATTGGAAGAGCTTCAACTAACAATGCCCCAGCTTAAGGATGTCAAAATTAGTGACGGCTTTTTCCCTCATTCGGATAGGTTATGGGGAAATGCAATCAAGGAATTAGAGCCTTTAGTAGAAGGAGTACCCCCTAAAGAAGAAGGGGATAAAGACCTTTTTGACATAGAGTGGGGAGGAGATGACGATCTAGACTTAGGCGCTTTTGAAGATCCAGAGTTGTTTCAGCCTGAGGAAAATCCTCTTTTTAAAAAGTATCTAGAAAGGCACGGGAATTTACTAAACCGGTCGTTTCATGGCTCTCCAGAGGATAAAAAAGTTCTCGAGATACTCTTAGATTTTGTTGAAACTGATAAAAAAATGGCGATTCGTGTGGTCTCTTTAAAGGGTCTCTATCTTAATAAGTTAGAGGAAACGTTGCAAAATGACCCACAAATTATTGAAGCAGCGGTATCGGAAGATGCTAGAGTTTTAGACAAGCTTACCCCAGATGCGTTGCACAACCCGAGATTAGCTGTTGCGGTGGTGCAAAAACATCCCGAGATGCTCTTACGGTTCTCTGAAGAGGTAAGGTCAAATTCAGCTGTTATTGAAAGAGTTGTTAGAAAGAGTCCAGCGGCCCTGCAGTTTGCTGGGCCGGAATTTTCAAACAATCAAGCGCTTGCTCAATTTGCTTGGAGTTATGAAGAGGGATAGGGTTCTTTCAAAACTTGAGTTTCGAAAGAATCTATTTTTTCCCTTTTTGATTTTCTAGATCTTTCAACTTTTTCTTGATTTCGGCAATATCTTTTTTGATGTCTTTTAGAAAATCATCAAACATCACTTTAATTTCATGCATAGACCATTTGTCGTTAGGTTCTTTTTTAGGTGGTTGATTAGCTGCCATACACTTCTCCTTTTTGGTTTGTTATAATACTACTATAACAACCACTGCATTTATTTTATTTTTTTGATTATGAGGGATTTAAGATATTTATAGGGAGGCTGCTTGTGTTTAATGATTGAGGTTTGATAGTGGTAGTGCTATGTACGATGTCTTGGTAATAGGGAGCGGGCCTGCGGGCTATGTAGCGGCGATTAAAGCGGCTCAGCTTGGATTTAAGGTGGCTTGTGTTGAAAAAGAGTCCACTCTTGGCGGCACTTGCTTGAATGTAGGATGCATTCCCTCAAAGGCTCTTTTACATGCAACGGAGATTTTGTACCATGCCGGGATTAGAGGGGCGGATCTTTCGATGTTAATGAAAGAGAAAGAAGAGGCTGTCCAAAAGCTCTGCGGGGGGATAGCCTATCTTTTTAAAAAAAACAAAGTCGAGCGGATACCAGGAACCGCCTCCGTCGGGAGGGAGGGTGTTGTTAAGATTGATGGTAAGGTAATTGAATCTAAGTATGTTGTGATATCGTCTGGATCGGAGGCGATACCCCTCCCTTTTTTGCCCTTTGACGAGGAGATTGTCCTCTCTTCCACAGGGGCTTTAGCCCTCAAGGAAATTCCTAAAAAGATGCTTATAGTGGGTGGAGGGGTCATTGGCCTTGAACTTGGGTCGGTCTATAAGAGGCTCGGGTCTGAGGTGGAAGTGTTGGAGTTTATGGACAGAATTATCCCCGAATTTGATGGAGATCTCTCTAAAGCTTTTCAAAACACCCTAGAAAATCAGGGCTTCAAATTTAATCTAGCGACAAAAGTGATCGGGGGAAGAAAAGAGGGTGAAGGGATTACTCTAGAAGTCGAGGGGGGCAAAACCTTTTCTGGCAGCGTCTGTTTGGTTGCAATTGGAAGGAGACCCTATACAAAAGAATTTGATTTAAAGCTTACACCAAGGGGCTTTATTGAAACAGACGAGAATTTCAAAACGAGCGCCCCTAATGTTTTTGCAATCGGAGATGCCGCAGGCCCCCCTATGCTTGCACATAAAGGCTCTTACGAAGCAGTTGCCCTGGTTGAGTATTTGGCCGGAAAATCATCAAGTGTAAACTATATGGCTATTCCGAATGTAATCTACACTTATCCCGAGGTTGCCTCGGTTGGATTTAGTGAAAAGGAGCTGGAGCTAAAACAAGTCCCCTATAAAAAGTCTAATTTTCCTTTTACAGGAAATTCACGCTACCAGGCAAATGGGGGGACCGACCCTTGCTTTATTAAAATTTTATTTCATGCCGAGAGTAAGCATTTACTTGGCGCTCACATCCTCTCTCCAAACGCATCAGAGCTTATCATTCAGCCGACAACCGCGATTCAAAATAAAATGACGTTAGATCAGCTAAAAAACGTCTGTTTTCCCCATCCCACTTTGTCAGAGGCTTTTCATGAAGTCTATATCGATAAATTTTTGCATATGTAGTTAAAAACTATTCCCAAGGGTTATTCGAATTTTTCTTTTCAAAAATAACGGAAATCGGGTTTAATAGTTGGCATATGGGAAAGATTGTTTTTAATAATGAAGATGAGGTCACTCTCACCGAGGGTGATTCGATTAAAGAGTGTTGTGAGGAGGCGGGGATTCCGTTTGCTTGCGAAGAGGGACTTTGTGGAACCTGTGTGATTGAAGTCGAAGAGGGAATGGAGCATCTTTCTGAGTATACTCAGGAGGAGAGAGATTTTCTTGGAGATCCAGGATGTGAAAGGTTAGCGTGTCAGTGTAAGATGAAAGGCCCTGGAAGGGTAAAGGTAAAGTTTTAGTATGATTACAAAAGAGATGACAATTGGTGATATTTTAGGCAAATGGCCCGAGAAAAGTCAAAAACTTGCCCAAGAAATGACAAACATGGGGCTACACTGCGTAGGATGCGGAGCTGCGACATGGGAGACTTTGGAGGCGGGAATGCTAGGTCATGGAATGCAAGACTCTGATATTGAATCTCTTACTAAAACACTGAATGCGATTCTTTTAGAGAAAACTGATTTAACAACAATCAGCCTTACAAAAAGGGCCTCTGATAAGTTTATAGCCCTTTGTAAAGAGGAAGGGCTCTCCAAGTACGCTTTGCGCTTTGGAGATCAACCAGGGGGCTGTAGTGGCTTTGAGTATGTCTTAGATTTTTCTGAAGCTGCTGAAGAAGAGGATCAAGTCTTTATTTCTCACGGGGTAGAAATTCACGTAGAAAAACAGGCTGTTCCTAGACTGTTAGGGGCTGAAATCGACTATTATGATGGGCTAAATGGTGCCGGGTTTAAGATAAGCAACCCAAATGCCAGAGGCTCATGCTCTTGCGGAAGTTCTCAAACGTATTAAAGCTCCACCTCTTCTGATAAACTACCACTGAGGGATTCACCCGTTTCAGGGGTTCCTCTCAGAAGTAACGACAGTATGTTTCGCCAATGTTGAATAGCTGGGTTATCACTTCTAAACTCATCAAAGCTTCCGTTTGAGTACTTTATACCAGTAGTGAAGCTTACAGATTCGATAATTCTTGCCGGAGAGCCGTCTTGGGGCTCAACCGCTTCCACTAATTTTTGAAAAAGTTCTGTACACTGCCTTAAAATTTCAGGATTTTTGCTCGAAGTTGTCTCAATAAGTCTCCCTGTAGAGGGGTCAGTAACAATAAAATAGACCCTCCTTTCTGTCCCGTCGGGAAGTCTGATCTTCATGGCGGAGGTGATGGGAGAGGTTTGAAGGGGAGTTGGTGCCAAGCTAGAAGGGGCAATTGGCTGCGGTGGCCGAGGAGCAGAGCCTGGACTTGAGAGTCCCGCTCCGGCGCCAGATGAAACGGTAGTTGGATGAATAGTCATATTGATAGCTCCTTTGATAAGGATTTATTTATCTCTATTATATCACAACACGATTAAATAGTAAATTAAATATTTATTTGGTTAATTTATTTTATAAATAATCATAATTATGTTATTATATTAACATTAACTAATGTGAGATATGTATGAGTGTAGTCAGTAGTGTTAGTGGGAGTTTTGGAAGTGAGGTTCGAGTAACCAAGCAGCGCCCAACCGTACTAGGAGATTCTGCTGTAGATCGGATTCTTTCTCCGATCGCATCGACTGCGAGTGGATTCGCTGTCACTGCTTGGGGGCTTGCTTCCGATGTTTCCGCTATTGCTCGAAATTGTTATTGGATACAAAATCCTGTGAATCCCGATCCAGGTGTGGTTTACGGATTAGGGATTACTTCTGCTATGGGTGTAGTTACAGGTCCGATGTCTACTGCTAGAGCCGTTCTTCAATTAAGGACAGCGAAAAAAACTAACGATTATGCAAGCGCAACATTTGCGAAACTTGCCATTGCTAATGGGATAGCAGATACAGCCGCTGGAGCTTCTATGGCTGTAAGTAGAGGTCTCAGTCTTGCAGGCTTGAAAACTATGAATAAAACAATGGAAGTTGCAGGGCCTATTTTCGGATGGGCGGCAAGCATTACCATCTCCCTGAGCTTTCTTTTATCTGCCATTCGCTCACTCAAAACGTTAAGAGCTGCATTAAAATTTCAAAGGGAACTCAACGAGAAACAAAATATTGAGTCTAAATTCGCTTACTTGCTTTCTCATAAGGATGACCCGATACAAAGAGCTGCATACGAGAGAGCGGTTGGTGGAAAAACACTTGCAGAATTGACGAATGTAAATGTCAATCCAGCAGAGATTGTAGCAAAAGTTGAGGCAGATTTAAAAATTCAAGTGTTTAAACAGGTATTAACAACTTTTGCTATTGTTGTAGGAATTACAAGCTTTATTATGACCTCTGTTTTAACAAGTGGGAGTACGCTTGTTTTTGGTTACGCTATGATGCTTGTTATGAATACGATTATGACGGCAGCGGATGCCCAAGCGATGTATCAAAGTATGATGAATTTCAAAGATCTCTCTACGAGAGAAAAATTAGTTATGGCCTTTTTCGTCACCATTACAATCGCTGCAACTGCTGCAGGAATTTTCTTCTCAGGGGGGGCAATTTTAGGGGCACCTCTCTTTATCGGACTTGGAATGCTCGCAGTCCAGGGGGGCGGTCTAGCTTATGCATGGCATAGACACCATAACAAGCCAGAGAAGAGTTATGTAGATATGGGTATTCACCTACCAATTGGATTTAGGCAGATTGAAGTGCAGTCTGATGATAAAGATTTCGGGTTTCCATCGTTGGGTGAAGATTTAGATCTTGCGCCAATTATGGAAAATGATCCAAAATCTCCTGATCTAGGAAACTAAATCGGAAATGGAGTGATTCAAGAGTTTCTCGAATATTTGGCATCAGAGAGGGGTCTTAGCCAGAACACCCTTAAGGCCTACCAATCTGATATTCATCTATTTCTTCAAGGAAGAGGGGAATCTTTTCAGGTTTCAGAAAAAGATCTTTTTGATTTTATCGGGAGATTGAGAGACCAAGGTTACCATCCAAATTCCATCGCAAGAATTTGGGTCTCCCTTAAACTTTTTTTGCGCTACTTGAAGCGTATGGGAACTTTGAAGGAAAATGTGGCAGAATTATGGGAGAGCCCTAGGCTCCTGTCTGTATTGCCGGTAGTCCTGAGTCAGGAGGAGGTTGCAAAGCTCCTAAAAAGTGCTGATTCAAAATTTGAGTTAGCGATTTTAGAGTTTTTATACGCAACAGGGATTCGAGTCTCAGAGCTATGCCAATTGAATCTATTTGATGTTGATGAGAGTGTGATTCGAGTCAAAGGCAAGGGGGGGAAAGAGAGAATTGTCCCGATAGCAGCTAGAACAGTCGCCGTCCTTGATCAATACCTTATTAAGAGAAAAAAGGGTCTACAGGAAAATCCCCCCCTTTTTTTAACTCCAAAAGGAAGGAGAATCAATCGGCAATTTGTCTGGGAATTGGTTAAAAATTGTGCAAAGGTGGCTGGAATTAGTAAAAATGTTTCACCCCACACTCTCAGGCATTCCTACGCAACGCATTTGCTAGAAAATGGTGCAGATCTTCGGATCATCCAGGAGTTGCTGGGCCATTCTAGTATTAGCACAACGGATCGTTACACCCACGTTTCCAATAAGCACCTAAAAGATGCTTTTCATAAATTTCACCCTAGAGAAGGCTGATCTGCTTTAAGAGGAGCTCTTTTGTCAGCTCTGGGGTCGCTTGCCCTTTGCACTCTTTCATCACTTGTCCGATCAGATATTGAAGCGCTTTTTCGCGGCCATTCTTGTAATCTGTTACCGAAGGTTGATTGGCTGCAAGGACCTTAGCAACGATCGGCTCTATGACAGCCGTATCACGAATAGGTTGGTAGTTAGGGTTTTCTTTTACAATTTCCTCGGGGGACTTTCCTGGGTTTTGGAGCATATCATCAGCGACCGATTTAGCGATTCTCCCTGTAATTTGTCCCACTTCAATAAGATTAGATAGAAGGGCGATGTGTTTCACATCAATCCCTATTTCGTGGAGGGTCTTTCCGCTCTCTTTGATTCTTCCAATAAATTCTACGGTAAGCCAGTTACAAAATGCTTTTGCATTTTTTGCAATTTTCAATCCCTCTTCAAAATCGTCCAGGAGGGGCTTATCATTTACAAGAAGGGATGCTGAGTAGGCGCTAAGCCCGAGTTGGGTCACATATCTTTGAAATTTAGCTCTCGGCAGTTCCGGGAGAGTCTCTTTTAAATCGTCAATAAACTTTTTAGATAAGACAAGAGGGGGAAGATCGGGTTCGGGAAAATAGCGATAGTCATCGGCAGTCTCTTTTGCTCGCATTAAGATAGTGCGCTTTTTTTCTAAATCAAACCGGTAGGTTCCACTTACAATTCGTTTATCAGGGTTATTTGTGTAAAATTCAATTTGTCTTTCGATTTCTGAAGCAATTGCAAGCTCCATATTGAAAAAGGAGTTCATGTTTTTGATTTCAGCTTTAGGTCTTAGCTCGCTTTCTCCCTTTTTTCTTACAGATATGTTCACATCCATTCGAAATTGACCCTCTTGCATATTGCACTCAGAGGAGTCGATGTATTCTAAAATGGCTTTAACCGCCATTGCGTAAGCAGAAGCATCCTTGGCAGAATGCATACAAGGCTCAGAAACAATTTCTAAAAGGGGAGCGCCACTTCGGTTAAAGTCGACCCCTGTAAAATCGGGAAAGTGGATCAATTTACCTGCATCATTTTCCAGATGGGCGTGATGGATGCCAAATGTTTTTGTTTCGTTTTCAACCTCAGTGATGATTTCTCCACCAGAGACAATAGGCTTATAAAATTGAGTGATTTGAAAGTTTAGGGGGCAGTCTGGATAAAAGTAGGACTTTCGATCAAATACGCTACACAAATTGACTGTCGCGCCTACTGCTAAACCAAAGGAAGCAGCTTTTTTTACAGCCTCTTTGTTTATTACAGGGAGGGCTCCTGGTTGTCCGGTATTAAGGTAATCGAGATTGACATTAGGTTCATCGCCAAAATGATTAGGCGCTGTCCCAAACATAAGTGATTTGCTATTGAGTTGTGCGTGAATTTCAAGTCCGATTACAGCTTCCCAGTCGCTGGATTGTTTCATGAGATCTCCTTGTCAAAAAGGGGAGGACATTTTTTATGGAAATCGGTTGCCTCAGCAAAATGGTTGGCAAATCTCATCACTCTAGCGTCTTCAAGAAGAGGTCCTTGTAGTTGCATCCCTATCGGGAGGCCTTTTGAGGAGGGGCGAATAGGCATGCTTAAAGCAGGAATGCCGGCTAGGTTTGCCGATATAGTAAAGATGTCTTGCATATACATTTGAACCGGATCTTGAATAGATCCAATTTTAAAAGCCGGGGTGGGAGAGGTGGGCATAGCGATCATGTCGCAGCTTTCAAACGCTTTTTTATAGTCTCTTATGATTAAAGTTCTAACTTTTTGAGCCTTTCGATAATAGGCATCTTGGTAGCCGGCTGATAACACATAGGTGCCAAGAAGAATTCGTTGCTTAACCTCTGGACCAAAGCCTAGGCCCCGAGACAATTCATAAATTTCCTCGAGAGAGGTAGCTTCAGGAGCTCTTACTCCATATCGAATGCCATCAAATCTTGCTAGGTTGGTTGAGGCCTCTGCGGTTGCGAGTATGTAGTAGACAGGGATAGAGTAATTAATTAGATCTAGGTTAATTTCTACTACATTAACTCCAAGAGACTTATAGATTTCAATAGCCTCAAGAAACGATTTCTCTACGTCAGAATCGATATTTTTTAAAAGAGAGAAGGGAACTCCTAGAGTCTTTCCTTTGATAGAGTGTTTGATCTCTGATAGATAAGCCTCTTGCCCTTTAGCAACGCTTGTCGAATCGAAAGGACAGTGAGTCGCTATCACTTCTTGCATTAAGGCGATATCTTCAATGGACCTTGCAAAAGGTCCGATTTGATCTAAAGATGAACCGAAGGCGACAAGGCCATATCTTGAAACCCTCCCGTAGGTCGGTTTTAGCCCATATAAGTTGCAAAGGGCTGCAGGTTGACGTATTGAGCCGCCGGTATCAGAGCCTAGCGTGAGAGGGGCTAACATTGCAGATGCGGCCGCAGCACTGCCTCCAGAAGATCCCCCCGGAGTGCACTCTAAATCCCATGGATTGTAACTCATTTTAAATGAGGAGTTTTCTGTCGAGGATCCCATCGCGAATTCATCCATATTCGATTTTCCCAGGATGATCCCATCGGCATTTTCAATCAAGGAGGTCACTGTAGCATCAAAGGGGGCTCGGTAGTTTTTTAAAAATTGAGAGCCACAAGTGGTAAGCTCACCCTTCATGTGCATATTGTCTTTAAGGATGATAGGGATCCCAGCCAATTTACCCAAAGGCTTGCTTTGGTGAAGTTTGGCGTCAACTTCTTTAGCCTTTTTCAGAGCCTTATCTTCAAAAACACTCAAAAGAGAGCCAATCTTAGGTTCAATAGCCTGAATTCTTTTTAAAAAGGAGGAGGTAATTTCTTCAGCGGTTAGCTTTTTTTGAAGAAAGAGCGAATTTAATTCTAATGCAGTTTTGTTGTACACGTAAGTTACTCTTCCTTAATTACAGGAGGGACTTTTAACATCCCTGCTATTTTCTCTGGAGCGCCACTTAAAAAGAGCTCTCTAGGATAAACTCTCTCTGCAACATCTTCTCTTAAAGGGGCTTGAATCTCCTCAAGGACGTGAGAGCAAGGTTCCACATTCTCTGTGTCTACCTCGTTTAATTTCGCAACAGAACTTAAAATGGTTTGTAAATTCTTAAGAAGCTTAGACTCTTCTTGTTCTGACAAACGAAGACGGCAGAGTCTCTTAAGGGCTTTGAGTTCTTCTTCTTTAAGCATGCTGAAGATTTTAGGTATTTTCTTTGTTCTTGTCAATAATCGTCTTTACATTTTAAGTTAGGGGTATAAAAAGGAGGAGTCAATGTGTATTTTCAAATACGTAGTTAAATTTTTATTGATAATTGGAGCTTTAGATTTAGGGGCAATGGGTCTTTTTGGGGTCTGCCCTATTAGTTCACTCTTTAGTGGAATGATGGTCTATCCGCCTGAGTCACCGATGGGAGCAAAAATTTCCTTTATAGTGATTGGAATAGCAGGTCTTCTAGCTTTGATTTGGTTACTAAAAAAGTGTTGCGGTTGCAAAGAGACTAATAAAAAAGATAAAGGTCATGGCGGCGGCTGCTGCAGATAAAATCGATTTGTTTCGGGAATCTCTCTGATTAAAAAAATTGGAGATTCGAAAGAAATCTAAAGGGGGGATAGTCCGCATTTCACAAGCTAGTTAGGGTGATGTGCACTAGCCTCCCTTCTAATTCCACTTTTTTTTAGAAGGGGGGTGTAAAAATATCCAAATAAACTATACAATCCCTCAAAATGAAATCAAACCGATTTGTTACACGGCTCCTCGTAAATTCAGAGAAAGATGCAGTCTATTTATGGCACTTGCACGCCTCTTGTTTTTCTAGATCTCTCCCCTCGTGGGAAAGAGCTACCGTAGTCTCTTGTGAAGAGCTCCCAGGTAGACAGGTCAGGGTCACGGTCTTTTTTCAAGGGACATTTCGTAAGATAAAAGCTGTTTTTAGGATACACTATCCTGTGGGCTCTCAAGTTATTAAGATTAAAGAAGAGCTGGGGAGTATAAGAGAGCTTGATTTCCAGATAGAAATTAAAGCTTGTGGGGAAAATCTCTACGAACTTTTAGAGAGGGTCGAGTACACCCTTTCTTGGAAATGGTTGTTTCCAGATTTTCGAAAACACCGTTTTGAAAAGCGATTGCAAAGGTTTTTTGAATATAAACATGATGTCATGATACGTGACTTGGAACTTTTGAAAAAAAATATAAAACCCTTGAAAATTTTGGTTTCTGGGGGGAGCGGATTAATAGGTTCGAGTCTGATCGAGCTTTTAAAAATTTGCGGCCATAAGATCACAACACTTGTTAGGGAAAAAAGAGATGGTAAAAGTAATTCCGATATTCTTTTTCAAGTCGATAGTGGAGAGGTAAACAGAAGTGAGCTGGAGGGATTTGATGTTGTTGTTAACCTTTGGGGCAAAAGTATCCAGCATCGATGGAGTAAAAAAAATAAAGAGGAAATCCTTCAAAGTAGAGAAGAGGGGACCAGGCAACTTGTAAAAGTTTTGGGAAGTCTGAGAAATCCCCCAAAGGTTTTTTTATCAGCATCTGCCATTGGCTACTATGGAGATCATGGTTCGGATTGGGTTGATGAGACAAGTCAGACTAAAGGCCACTTTTTTATAAGCAGAGTTTGCAAGGCTTGGGAAGGTGCAACCGACTTTCTTAAAATTCGAGGCGCAAGGGTTGTCCATCTCCGATTTGGAGTGGTCCTCAGTTCTAAAAAGGGGGCCCTTTCTGAAATAGCAACACTGATTCGAAGGGGCCTTGGGAGTGTTTTAGGCAGTGGAGATCAATACATCAGTTGGATCGCAGTCGACGATGCAGCGTGTGCAATTTACCACGCTATTGTAACAGAAAACCTAAAAGGGCCAGTAAACATTACTTCCCCCAATCCCGTTACTAACAGAGAGTTCACTAAAAAAATCGCCGCGCACTTAAGAAAATCTTTAGGGCCAAATATGCCCGCCTCACTTTTGCGCTTTGTGAAAGGGGATATGGCCGAGGAACTCCTCCTCGCATCAACAAGGGTAAGCCCTAAAAAACTACTTGAAAGTGGGTATGAGTTTCGCTACCCTCTTCTTGATGATGCTATTTCCCATTTGATTTTTTGAATCCAGAGAAATAAAAATTAAATCGTAAGACAATTAAGGTTTCTAAATAGGAAGAATTGTGAGGGTGTTTGATGCGTAACAAGTCAAAGTCAAGTCGAGTTCAAAAATAATTTCAATTTTCGGAGAGAGGGCGTTCTTGAATTTTTTTAATTGCTTCTTTGAGTTTATTTCCCCAAATGATTTATGCCAAAGAAAAACCAAAAAATTTATTTTTGATTATTTGCTCTGATAATCAGCCTATTTATCCATTTATTATGAAAATTTGGCGCTCATATATGAACTTAGACGAAGACCATTTTAAATGCTATTTTCTAAGAGCTTCAAATGAGCTTTCCTCAGATGCCTTAATTGATGAGGATACTCTTTGGATAAAGGGCGAATAGACGATGATTCCTGGAATATTAAATAAAACTGTGAAAGGTTTAGAGTTTTTACAACCTTGTTTCAGCGATTTTGATTATATCTTAAGAACAAATTTATCATCATTTTATGTGTTTCCAAAATTGCTAAATTTTTTACATCAAGCACCTTGAAAATCTTTTTATTCAGGCATCGAGCACGGCGGTATAATTGAGGGTCGCGAGGTCACCTGGGTCTGCGGTGCAGGAATTATCATGTCAGTTAATTTAGCAGAAATGCTGATTTTAAAAAAGAGTGAGTTGCTAGATCTTAGTCCAGAAAATCCGTATAATATAGACGATGTTGCGATTGCAAATCTATTTGCTAGACACCACATAAAAATTATCCGGGAAAAGTACGCAGAAATTTATAGTAGTAAAGAGTGGGAAACGCTTAAGAAAAAGATCCCCAGAGATGTATTTCACTTTAGAATTAATACACCTGTTCCAAAAAAAATCGAGGTCGATCTTTCGATTCATGAATTCTTACTAAAACGCTTTTATCAAATTAAAAGGAGGGTTTTACTTGAAACTGACTAGGATGTTCAATCGCGCCACTCAAAAGCAAGTTTCTCTAATACAAATAGATAATCAATACCCTGTTGGCTTTTTTTAGAGAGCTTCTCAATACATAGCATCTAGCGACTAAATTGTTTTGTTTCAGCAGATCTTGTTTGATGAGATCTATCTGTCCGATAATTGGCTATGGTCTATCCTCCCCTTATAAGCAGAGGCAGAATGCCCGTTTTTAGAGGATTGATAGGGCAAGGTGAAATTATCAATCCAAATTTAACTCGCTCTATTTTTTCTTAACAATCTGTTTGTTAAAGATTTAATCTGAAAACTTCCTGATGTTTCTAACTTAGTTTGATCAATTATTTAATTATGACTTGTAAAATTAGATCTTCATGTCTATTTTTAAGTGTATAGAAAAAACATAAAAAAACGATAATTAAATGGAAAATAAAAGATTAAATCCCTTCAAAGTCCTGACTGATCCTAGGGGTTTTATTCGCAAGGCGTTAGGGAAAACTAAGAGGGCGGGGTTATTTTTCGCAGCTCTTTTAGGGATGACCTATCTTTTTGGAAAAGCTTATACCTTTGCACTCGGTGGCGCATACAGTTTAAGTCACATAGTTGTTTTTTGTCTGATTCTAGCAATTCCAGTTGGCTATTTTCTCCTCTATATTACCTCGTTTTTACTCTATTGGGTGGGGAAGATTTTTAAAGGGAGTGGAACATTTGAGCAGGTTTTTGCTGCATACACATGGACCCGTCTTCCAGAGGGATTTATTTTACTTGGTTGGTTTGGGATTGTTGGAGTGTTTGGAAGTAAGGCATTTACGAGTTCTGTAATTACAGCCACACCTATTCCTCTTGTTATTATAGCGTTAATAATTTTTCAGATGGTATTTGCAATTTGGGAAGTTATTATTTTGTTTCATGCATTAGGAGAGGTTCAAGGGATTTCTGCTTGGGTAGCTGTCTGGAACGTTCTTTTTGCCTGGATACTCTTGTTTTTTATAGATTTTAGCTTTAACTGGTTTTTAATCAAAGGTTTTGATTGGGCGCCGCTAGCAAACTTAATATTTTCATAAGGAAAGAAAAAATGAAAACACGTGCATTATTTACAAGAAAAGCATTTGCGGCAGCTATGAGCTTGATGTTTGTTGCGGGGCCTATGAGCGCTAAACTTTCCGATCATTTTTCTTTCTTTGATGTGAAACAGCCAGATAACACCCAAGCGCAGTTTAAGGATTGGAAAAAAACTACCTCTAAAGAGGGGAAATGTAGCGCCAGTTTTCCAAAATCTCCTGAGCATATTAAGCAGAGGATCCCATCTGCAGATGCAGGAAAAGAATTACAGTACTATGTCTATGTTGCAGATCATGACAGAAAGGCTGTGTTTATGTTATTAATTGCAGAATATCCTGGTGTGGTCTCAGAGGAAAATGCAGTTAAAAATTTAGAGCATTTTTTAAATACCCTACTTGCGCAAAATGCAAATAACAAACTTCTTTTCGCAGATCTTGTTGAGGTGGGGGGATTTCCAGGGATGGATTTTTTTATTAAATCTGACCAAATCTATTTTAAGGGAAGGGCCATCCAGGCAAATAACACCCTTTACTTACTTGCGATGGAGTGCGAAGAGGTCAATTATTCAGAAGAGCACTGCCAGTATTTTATTGAATCATTTCAGTTAGATAAGTAAGTCGCTTGCTGTCTTAAAGTGGGTTTTAGCAACCAGGTGGAGGTTTTCTTTGCCGATTGTTTTGAGGAACTGTTTTCCTGCTGCAATCACTTGCTTGCTGGCCCCTTTAGGAAAAGTCATTCCGTATTGTTTTGACAAGGTCTCAATCCCTGTTACAAAGGCGTCTCTTGCGAGAATAGAGGCGGCAGCAATAACAGGATCAGCCTCCCCTTTGTGAGCTTGAGAAAGATCGAGTTCAAGTTTCTTTTGCTTCAGCGCGTTTTCGACAACGTGTTTGCTTGCAAATTGGTCAATGTTTGCCTTTTTGCATCCAGTTTTTTGGCTCAGTTTTTCAATTGCAGTTGCGTGACCCCAAGCAAGTAAGGAGTTGAGATTTTTAAAGCGAGAGTAGAGCTCGTTGTATTTTTCGGGAAACAAGATGATACATTCGTAGGTACACTGAGCTTTAATTAAGTTTGCAAGCTTATGAATCAGGGGATCGCCAAGTGTTTTAGAATCCTTCACTCCAATTTTTATGAAAAAATCAAAGTCTGCTTCATTTGCATAAACAGCTCCAACGCAGAGAGGCCCGAAAAAATCTCCTTTGCCCGCCTCATCTACGCCAATACGAGGGGTTTTATCAAGAGTTGCGCTTGGATAAGAATAGACTAAAGATTGGAGGATTTCAGGCTCTAAATAATATTGAATCAAAGACTCTTTTTTTTTGCCTTGAACAACAAGTTTTCCCGATTGGTATAGAGTGAGCGAGACACCGTCGGTTTTTGCGGAAAAAATTGAGTAAGGGGGAACGGAAATGGTATAGCCTTGAGAGAGAAGATGCTCCTTAATTTGAGGAGCAAGTCTAGTGTCAATTTCTGTGACAAACGAATCGTTCATAATCTAGAAATTATACCAAAGATTGCAGATATTGTCTATTTGATATACAGTTGAAAAGACCAAGGTGGTAGTTTTATGATAGCTGATGCAAAAAAAGTTGGTGAGATTTTTCGAGCAAGAAGAGAGGAGAGAAACATCTCTTTGAGAGAAATTGAAAGCTCTACATCAATCCGTATAAATTATTTAAGCGCAATTGAAGAGGGGGCTGTTGATAAGTTTCATTCTACTGTCTATTTGTACGGTTTTATGAGACAGTATGCCACTTTTTTAGGCCTGGACATTGATAAAATGACAAGAGAATTTCCAGAAGTGTTCAAACTTCCCATAGAGACCCACGATTTTGCATATGGGATCGGAACTCTCGAAAGAAGGGGGAATTCAGCGCACGGAGCTAAATGGATGCCAAATCTAATTTGGACGGCGGGCGTAGCTGTCGTACTCTTTCTTGCTTGGTGGCTTTCAAAAAAAATGGGACTTCTTTAGCAGTAGGAGGGATCGATGTTAGAGACAATAGGCGATTTTCGCATTTTAAAGGTGATTGGAGAGGGGCCACTTGGCACTCTTTATTTGGCTGAGCACAAGTTTTTGAAAAAACGGTTTGCGATCAAAATGTTGCCTAAAGAGGTGACAAAAGATTCTCTCTTCATGCAAGCATTCGAAGCTGAGATTGGGAAAATAGCCCTTATTGAACATCTAAATCTAGTGAAAACTCACACAGTTTCTAAAGATGGGGAAACCTATTTTTTGGTTACAGATTATATTTCTGATGCCCTTGGGGATCCTTGTAATTTGTCGCAATATTTAGGCTCTCTAAAAACTAGACTTTCAGAAAAAGAGATTATTTCTTTGTTAAGACAGGTAGCATACGCCCTTGATTGTATTCATAAACAAGGGTTATTCCACGGCTCTCTTAAATTAAATAACATTTTAGTGGGAAGGGTAGAAGAAGGGCTTCCTCACCTCTATTTAAGTGATATGGGAATTGGCGAGATTTTAGGAAGGGGTGTAATTCTTTCAAAAATGTACCAGGTTGTTTCTAAAGCTCTCGATCTGGATTCCTCAATTACTGGGTTTGAAAGTGATTCTCCCTACTCTGAGAAGAGGGGAGATTTAAAGATTTTGACAAAGCTTCACCGCTCCTTTTTGCAAAGTTATGGATTTTTAGCTCCCGAGCAAAAATTAGGGGGAAATGATTTAAAATGTGGGCCTAAATCAGACGTCTATTCTTTTGGACTTTTAGCCTACTTTTTATTGATGGGATACATGCCAGAAGGGCTCTTTACTATGCCTTCTGCAATCTTAACAAGTTTTACTTCAGATTGGGATCTCTTAATAAAAGCGACCCTTAAGCAAAACCCAAGTGAGAGGTGTGATAATTTAACAGATCTTATGGAGAGGATCTCTCAAAAAGAGCTCAAGGATATTGAGCGAAATTTAGGGAGAATTACTCCGGTAAAAGAGCTCTCCGAGCCTCTTTTTATTGCGAAGTCTGAGCCAGCGCCTGCCCCTTCTCCTGTTCCTGAGCCTGTTTTCGCCTCTTCATACGCACCTGCTTATGAGCCTGCAGCAAAACCTATTATTCAACCCTCAGTTTTGAAGAAATTTGAGTATGAAGCAGACCCTGGAGCGATTTTTGAGACCAAATCAACAGTCACACAATATAAGCCGAAAGAGAAAGAGGTTACAGATCAAGCTCCGATGCTCACAGAAATGATTGTTATCGAAGGTGGGGATTATTTAAGAGGGACAAATGCGGGTGCTCGGGATGAAAAACCTCGCCACAGAATTCAGCTCTCCTCTTTTGCAATAGATATTCATCCTGTGACAAATGAGCAGTTTGTAAGATTTTTAGATGTAATGGGCTGCGAAAAAGATTGCAACAACAATGACACAATTTTTCTCAAAGAGTCGCGCATTAAAAGAACCGGCGGAAAACTAAGCATTGAATCAGGCTACGCCAAGCATCCAGTGGTAGGGGTTAGCTGGTACGGAGCAACTGCATATGCGCACTGGGTTGGAAAAAGACTTCCTACGGAGGCGGAATGGGAAGTAGCTGCCTCTTGCGGGCTAGACGAGAATTTATACCCCTTTGGCGAAGAGATTGAACGTTCGCAGGCCAATTTTTTTAGCTCAGATACAACACCCGTTGCAAGCTACCCAGCCAATGCAAATGGACTTTTTGATATGGCAGGAAACGTCTACGAGTGGTGCGAAGATTGGTACGGCTACAATTATTATGAGGTCTCCGTACAAGAGCCCCTTAATCCAAAAGGTCCTCAACAGGGAGTCTACCGCGTTTTGCGTGGAGGTTGCTGGAAGAGCTTGAAAGAAGATTTACGATGTTCTCATAGACATAGAAACAATCCAGGTAGTCTGAATAGAACTTATGGCTTCAGATGTGCAGCCGATGCAGGTTAATCATTGCAAAAGGAATAGAATGAAAGTTCAAATTAAAACAGCCCTTTTTTTAAGTATGGTCTTAAACCTTTTTCCTTTGATGTTACAAGCTGGCAGATTTCGAAGCGGTATAGATACTCAAATCCAAAAGAGGTACGAATATCTTTGTAAAACCCCCTCCGATATTAACGAGCATTTACCTCGCCTCAGAGCGCTAGCTCAAGAGTGTAGTAGTGTGGTGGAAATCGGTGTAAGAAGCGTTGTTTCAACTGTAGCAATTCTCCAAGGTCTTTCAGAGAACCCCCGTTATACAAGGTCGTATTTAGGTATCGACTTAGAAATGCCCCCTTTGGCGAATCTGAAATCTTGTAAGGAGTTTGCAGCGAAAAAGAAGATTAGCTTTGATTTTTGGCAACACAATGATATGAATATTCAAATTCCTGAGGTTGAGCTTCTTTTTATCGACTCTCTTCACACCTATTGTCATTTAACTTACGAACTTGAAGCGTTTTCGCCCAATGTCCAAAAATACATTGCCCTTCACGATACATCCGAGCCGTGGGGTGATACAGACGAATCTTGTTATGGAGGCGATTATTCTGAATATCCTGCATGGTTTGATCGAGATAAGCGGGGTTTGTGGCCTGCTGTTCAAGATTTTTTAGAGAGGCATCCGGAGTGGAGATTAGAGGAAAGACGTCTAAATAATCATGGATTTACTATTTTGGAACGAATATAGTTGTAGGTTAAAATAACTTGCAATAGGTTCGTTTTATGAAATTATTACTTGCCAAGCCGAGAGGTTTCTGCGCTGGGGTAGACCGGGCGATTTTAGCTGTTGAGAAGGTGTTAGAGCTTTGGGGGAGACCTGTTTGGGTAAAACATCATATTGTTCATAACCGTCACGTTGTTAGTAGATTAGAAAAAATGGGCGCCATTTTTATTGAAGACTTGGATGAAGTTCCTGAGGGGGCTAGAATTATTTATTCTGCACACGGGGTCTCCCCCGAGGTGCGCGAGCATGCAAAAAGGCGAAGGCTGATTGAAATCGATGCAACCTGCGGACTTGTAACAAGAGTTCATTCGGCTGCAAAGAGATATGCAGAAAAAGGATATAAAATTATTTTGATAGGTCATAAAAATCACGTCGAAGTGATTGGGACTTATGGAGAGGCTCCTGAGCAAACTGTAATTGTAGAGAATCCACAAGATGTTGCACACCTTTCCTTCAGTCAGGATGAAAAACTTTTTTATCTTACCCAAACCACCCTTAGTTTAGACGATGTCAAAGAGATTACAGAAACTCTTTTAAGTAAGTATCCTAAAATTGAAACCCTACCCACCTCCTCGATTTGTTATGCAACTACCAATCGTCAATTGGCGCTGAAAGAGATTACCGGAGAAGTAGATCTTGTATTGGTGATAGGCGATCCTGCCAGTTCTAATTCTAATAGACTTAGAGAAGTGGCCGAAACAAGGGGAGTTAGATCTTATCTTATTAATTCGTTCAAAGAGATTCAACCAGTTTGGTTTGATAGGGTGAAAGTGATAGGATTAACTGCTGGCGCATCCACCCCAGAAGAGATAGTTCAAGATTGCATTCAAAGACTTTACGAGCTTGGTGTCACTTCAACTGAAGAGGTCGTCTTTACAAAAGAAGAGGTAATCTTTCAGCTCCCTAAACTCATCTAAACTATGACCGGACCAATTTTAGTTGTCTAATTATAGGTAGATTTGTATAGCTTCTCAATATGGGTGAGAAAGTAACGCAAGCGGATAAGGGTCACATGAAAAGAAGCCTCGGAGTCGGGGATCTTTTTGCGATCGGCTATGGAGATTTAGGCTCTTCAATTTATTATGCGCTTGGAATTACTGCGATGTATGCTCTTGGAGCTACACCCATTGCGTTACTGATTGCAGGGTTGGTCTTTGTCTGCACGGCACTTACCTATGCAGAAATGTCATCTGTGATGCAGGAAGCAGGGGGTTCTGCCTCCTTTTCGAGAAAAACATTTAATGACTTAATCTCTTTTATAGCGGGTTGGGCGCTACTTTTAGATTACATTGTAACAATTGCAGTATCTGCGTATTCTGTAGGCCCGTATCTCTCCTATTTTTTTCCGGCGCTTAAATTAGTTTCAGTAAAGATCTCATTTTCAATTATTATCATTTTTTTGATGCTAATTTTGAATATTCGGGGAAATAAACAATCGACAAGATTCTCTCTCATTTTAACGATGCTTACAATTGTTACTCAGTTAGTTATTGTAGGGATTGGAATTTTTACGATTGTTTCCTTGCCGGAGTTCATCCACCATTTGGTTATTAATGGCGCAGATAAAATGTGGTCACCTACGTGGGAGCAATTTTTATATGGTGTTGTAATGGCGATGGTTGCTTACACCGGAATTGAGTCGATGGCGCAGCTTTCAGCTGAAGCAATTAATCCTAAAAAAACTGTCCCTAAAGCAATTATGCTTGCCATGGGTCTGCTTTTAGTGGTTTATGCAGGGGTGGCAGTTACAGCCCTTTCTGCAATCACCCCGCAAGAGCTCTCTACAACCTACCAAGAGGATCCGATTGCTGGAATTGTCTCAGTGTTACCGATAGGAAAAGCAGTTCTGGGTCCTTGGGTCGGGTTACTTGCAGCTGTTATTTTGATTGTAGCTTCCAATGCGGGACTGATTGGAGCTTCAAGACTATCCTTTAATATGGGAGAGTATTTTCAACTTCCCAAGACATTTTATAATTTGCACCACAAGTTTAAAACTCCCTATGTCTCACTAATCTTTTTCGGGATACTTGCCTCCCTTGTGATTGTATGGAGCGAGGGGAGTTTAAATGCGCTTGCAGAACTCTATAGTTTTGGTGCAATGCTCGCCTTTTTTTGCGCTCATTGTTCTCTTATTTTCCATAGAATACGGTTCCCAGATGTCCATCGTCCTTTCAGAGCCCCTTTGAATATCAGAATCATGGGGAAAGATTTATCAATTACAGCGATCATTGGCGCTCTCATGACTTTAGCTGTATGGCTCCTTGTGATCATCACAAAGCCTAATGGAAGAAATTTCGGGATGATTTGGATTGTGGTAGGTCTTGCTATGTATTTTATGTACAGGAGACATCACAAACTTTCCGCCACCGGTCAAATTTCCTTAGAAAAGATAAAAGTCCCTAAATATAAAGAGTTGAGCGTTCAAAAAATTCTCATCTTAACTCGGGGGAATTTAGTTCCAGACACCCTTGTAATCGGGTGTAATTTGGCAAAAAAATTTGGAGCAGAGATAACTTTACTCCATATTACAGAGATGCCTTATGTCCTTCCTATGAATGTCTCGAAAATGCAACAAGAGGTGTATGCAGAAGAGGTGCTTAAGAAGGCGCAAGTTTTTGGGATGGAAAAGAATGTAAAAATGAATGTTCGAATGATCCGATCTAGATCCATTACAAGAACTGTGTGTGATCTTGTGGAAGAGGAGGGGTTTGATCTGGTGATTTTAGGAAGTAGAACGGCTCAATCTGTGGGGCCAGTGAGTGCAAAAATTTTGTCTTCTGTTAAGTGCAGGGTTTGGGTTTGCAGGCCAGGTAGAACTGATGGTATAGAGGACAAAAGGGTCTGAGTATAGAGATGTTTTGGGGATGCAAATAGATTTTTAGTTGCGTCCATTTCAACAATTTCCCCCTCTTTCATTACAGCAACGCGATCTGTTAAATATCTTATAAGGGGGAGATCATGAGAGATAAAAAAATAGGTTAAATGCAGTTTATTTTGCAGATCTTCAAGAAGATAAATAATTTGTGACTGAATCGAGATGTCAAGGGCTGAGACAGGCTCATCGCAAATAAGAAATTTCGGATTTAGAGCTAGAGCTCTTGAGATGCAAACTCTCTGCCTCTGACCTCCGCTCATTTCGTGGGGGTATCTTTTTGCAAAATTTTGATCAAGGCCTACAAGTTCCAAAAGTTCAAACACCCTGTTTTTTTGAGATTGTCTTGTCCCAATTTTGTGAATTATAAGGGGCTCAGAGATGGTTTGTTCAACACTCATTCTCGGATTGAGTGAGGAGTAGGGGTCTTGAAAAATCATTTGGATCTCTCGATGAAAAGCGCAATCTTTATAACAAATTGAACCTGAAGTCGGCTTTAAAAGACCCATTAAAAGGAGTGCCAGTGTTGTTTTCCCAGAGCCACTCTCTCCCACTAGACCAAATGTTTCCCCCTCTTCCACGGTTAGGGAGATGTTTTTTAAGGCCTCCTTTCTTTTACCATTTGTGATATGAGAGAAATTAAGATGATCAACTTTAAGCATACGTTATTCCAAGTAAACTTTTAGTATAGCGATTTGTAGGGGCTGAGCCCTTTTTTAGATCTTCTACAATTTTACCCTCTAACATGACTAAACTTCGTGAGGCGAAATTTAAGGCGATATTCAAGTCGTGGGTGATAAAAATAATACTCATCTTTAATTCCTCTTGAATTTTTTTCAAGAGAGCTAAAATTTGGACCTGGATCGTAGCATCGAGGGCGCTTGTCGGTTCATCTGCGATTAGAATTTTAGGATTCGGGGCCAAGGCAATTGCGATCACAACTCTTTGGCGCATCCCCCCAGAAAATTGATGGGGGTAGTGGTAAAATCTTTCCTCAGGATTCGAAATTCCTACCCAACTTAGAATCTCAATCACTTTTTTATGAGCTTGTATTTTCGACAGTTTCGGGTGATGTTTTAAAAAACTCTCCATTACCTGATTGCCGATAGTCATTGTGGGATTTAGAGCAGAGAGGGGGTCTTGAAAAATCATCGAGATCTCTTTTCCTCGATACCCTCGTAATTCTGACTCATCTAATTTTAGAAGTTCTCTCCCTTTGTATAAAATCGAGCCCCTATACACCTCGGAGGATGTTTTAGGGTTCAACCCAAGAATTGCTTTGCCTAAAGTTGTCTTTCCCGAACCTGATTCCCCTACAATAGCAATACACTCTCCCGTCTCTAGAGAAAAACTGATATGATCGAGCGCTGCTCTATCAGCAAATTTAACGCAAAGATTTTCAACAACAAGTAGTGTATTCATGATTTGCTAAGAGGGTCAAGGGTGTCTCGAAGGCCATCACCTAATAAATTGAAGGCTAGCATAGTTAGGCTGATGAATGCAGCCGGAAAAAAGAGGCGCCATGGATAAAAGGAGAGGGCAGAAAGGCCGTCGCTAGCCATGGTCCCCCAGCTAGCAATCGGAGCTTGAACACCGAGTCCCAGAAAGCTTAAAAAGGCTTCCGTGAAAATTGCCTGAGGGATAGTAAGTGTCATTGTTGTGATAATCACCCCAAAGCAGTTGGGAATTAGGTGTCTAGTTAAAATCCTAAACTTACTTGCCCCGATCGATCTTGCAGCTTGGATAAACGACTGCTCTTTTAGGGTCAAGATTTGGGTTCTAACAATGCGAGCCATGTTAATCCACCCTGTTAAGGTCATTGCTATAATGATTGTTGAGACCCCTTGCTCCAGGATAACTGTCAGTAAAATGACAATGAGAAGGTGGGGGAGAGAGCCCAACGTGTCTGCAAAACGCATCATGATCTCATCGATTTTCCCCCCTAAAAGGGCAGAAATTCCTCCATAAAAAACACCTACAATCATGTCAATTAAGGCAGCCGCTATTCCAATAAAAAGGGAAATCCTAGCCCCCCACCAAATTCTAACAAAAATGCTTCTGCCCAGTTCATCGGTGCCAAATGGATGAAGGGGTGAGGGGGGGAGATTTTTATAAGCTAAATTTGTCTCGTAATAGGTGTGTGAGCTGAAAGAGGGGCCAATTAGACTGAAGACAATCAAAAGCATTAAAACAATCAGAGCAATTAGGGAAGATTTGTTACGCAGCATATTCCAACATGTTGTTTTTGATTCTAGGATCTAAAAGGAAGGAGAGGAGGTCAGAAATGAAAATAGTTAGCATTAAAATGGAGCTGTAAAAAATAGTGAGCCCCATAATAATTGTGTAGTCTCTATTGGTAATGCTGTTTACAAACCAAGAGCCAATACCAGGAATTCCAAAAATTTTTTCGACAACAAAGCTTCCTGTTACAATATTGGCTGTTAAAGCCCCTAAGTAAGAGACGACGGGGAGAAGGCTGTTTTTAAAAACATGGTTTTTCCAAATTTCAAAGGTCGAAAGTCCTTTCGACTTTGCTGTTATAATATAATCTTTTTGGAGAACTTCTATCATACTTGTTTTTACAAGTCTTGCAATAAAGGCGCTGGGAAAGGAGGCTATGGCAATTGCAGGTAATATCATGTGGGAAAACCCTCCCCACCTAGCAATCGGAAGGAGACCTAGTTTCATCCCAAAGATATATTGAAGGAATGTAGCCAGGATAAAGCTTGGAACAGACATGCCCAAAAGGGCGATTAGGGTAGCAAAATGATCTAGCCATTTCCCTTTATAAAAAGCGCCCACAGAACCCCACAGAACCCCCCAAATCAGAGAGAGGGTTAAGGCAAAGAGGCCTAAAGACAAAGAGATCGGAAATCCACTTTTAATAATAGAATTAATGGTTCTTCCCTCATATTTAAAAGAGGGTCCAAGGTCGCAGGTCACAACCCCTTTTAAATATTTAATATACTGGACATAAATAGGTTGGTCTAGGCCGTAGTGTGCATACAAATTTTTTAAAATCTCTTCAGGGATCGCCTGCTCCTGCAAAAAAGGATCTCCAGGAATCGATTTCATTAAAATAAATGTGAGGGTGATTACAAAAAAAAGGGTAGAAAGCGAGATAGCCAACTTATTTAAGAGATATCTTGTTATCATGTTTTTTTGAACTGTAGGTTGTATAAAGATTGAATGATATAGACAAAGAGATTATACTGGCAATCTCAAAAATGAGGGTTATTTGAATAAGGTACATTTTACATCCTTGGGATGCGCCAGGAATCTTGTTGATACAGAAGTTATGATTGGAGTCTTGCTCAGAGCTGGATTTTCCGCTGTAAATGAAGTACAAGATGCTGATTATTTAGTGGTTAACACTTGTGGTTTTTTAGAGTCAGCCAGAGAGGAAGGCTTTAATACAATAGAGACTCTTTTTAAAGAGAAGAAGCAGAGCGCTAAAATTATTGTTGCGGGCTGCATGGTAAGAGGCAGTAAAGATGCTTTGAAAGAGAGATTTCCAGAAATTCACGCCTTTTTGGGTTCTGGGGACATGGAAAAAATTTTAGAGGCTGTTTTAAGTGAGGAGAAGGGGGAGTACCTATCCGATGCAAAAAGTTATTTGCAACAAGGGGAGGTTCCAAGAACCCTTTCCACACCGAAACATTACGCCTATTTGAAAATTGCTGAAGGGTGCAAGAAACGGTGCGCATTTTGTATTATCCCCCTTATTAAAGGGAAACTTGTAAGCAAATCGATTTCACAGGTAATGAAAGAATTTTTAGTTCTAGTAAATGAGGGGTGTAAAGAGATTATTTTAATCGCCCAAGATTTAGGCGATTTTGGAAAAGATCGGGGAGAAGAAAATGGTCTTGAAGAGCTCCTAACAGAAATGGCAAAAGTGAGAGGAGATTATTGGATAAGGCTCTTATATCTTTATCCTGACGAAATTACAGAAGGGGTTATCGATATTTTAAAGAAAAATCCCCAAATTTGCCCCTATTTAGACATGCCTTTGCAACATATCAATGATCGAATTTTGAAAAGGATGCACCGAAAAACAGATCGAAATCAAATCGAATCGATTTTAAAAATGCTTAGAAAAGAGATTCCTGAAATTGTGATTCGAACTTCACTCATGGTTGGCTTTCCCGGGGAGACCGAAGAGGAGTTTTTAGAATTGTTGGAGTTTGTAAAAACAGCAAAACTCGATAATGTCGGAATCTTTAAATATTCTAGAGAGGAAGAGTCGTATTCAGCAAAGCTCGATGGACATGTCTCAGAAGAGGTAAAAGAAGATAGGTTTCAAAGACTTGCAAAAGCACAGGCAGAGACGTTACATCTTGAAAAATATAAAGGCGAGCGCCTTAAAGTGTTGGTTGATGGGTATCATCCGGAAACTAAAGATCTTTTGGTTGGTAGATTTTATGGGCAGTGCCCAGAAATTGATGGCAGGATCATTTTAAATGACTGGTCTAAGGTGAATAAATTAGGCGATTTTTACGAAGTTGAAATTACTGATGTAATCGGGTATGATTTGGTCGGAAGAGTTTTATCTGCACAAAAAAGAAAGCCAAAATTATGTATCAGCCCATCTTAGGAACTCTAGGATTTGTCCTCTCTCCCGATACAAAGCGAGTCCTTCTGGTCTATCGCAATAAAAGGGAGACAGATCACCAGCTCGGTAAATATAATGGACTTGGGGGTAAACTTGAAGTTCATGAAGACGTTTTATCAGGAATGAAACGGGAGATTTTTGAGGAAGCTGGGATTATATGCACTGAGATTTCCCTGAGAGGAACTGTGAATTGGCCTGGATTTGGACCAAACGGAGAGCATTGGCTCGGGTTTGTCTTTCTCATCACAAAATTTGAAGGGACCCCTTTTTCAGAGAATGAAGAGGGGAATTTGGTCTGGATAGAGAGAGATTCTATAAAAGATCTCCCTATGTGGGAAGGGGATAAATTTTTTATTCCGCTAGTCCTTGACGATGATCCAAGGCCCTTTCACGCCTACCTTCCTTATAAAGATGGGAGGCCTGCAGGATGGAGTGTTTCAAGGGACTAAGCTGCGATTGAATGTAGGGCTTTTTTGCCTCGATCACCCATAAAATGGATAATAAAAGCAGATCTGTTAAGAGGGGCATACCAAGGCCAATTATAGAGGGGAGAGAGCTCCCCTACCGCAAATTTATTTCTATAAATTACTCTAGATAAAGCGTCTTGATCACCTGGGAACGCTTCTTTCCCCTCGATCAAAATTTCAGCCCATGCCGAAATCACCTCACACTCTTTTCGAAAGACAATTACACCTGAGTTATAAAGGATCTCATCTTTATGGATATGCTTAAGTAGCTTGGATTGGAGTTGGACATCTTCAGGCTCAGGCACTAGAGCAATATCACAAGTTTTACTAAGAGAGTAAAAAATTTGGAGGAGAGGTTTTTGTATCAAGCAGTCTGTGTCGATCCAGACCGTCTCTTTAAAGGGGGTCATAAGGCAAGCGAATGGCTTTTTAAGCCAAGATTGTCGATGTGTTTTGTAGTTTTTTCCGAAAAATTTTTCAATAAGGCTGTTTTTTGGGGCAGTAGCCTCGACAATGGAGGAGATATCTTTTTCAAATGGGATGAGTTCTCCCCGCTCTTTACACCATTTTTTTCCACTTTCTGAAAGTCCAAAATCCACAAATGCAACAGGATAGGAAAAGTTCAGGGTGTAGTTTTTCCACCAGAACTCAAGGAGAGCTTCCCCGTTTTTATCGCTTCCCACAAGAATTCCCCTTTGACTCATGATCCTCCTTTCTTTTTTCTCTGATCTCTTTGATAATGAAATTAAGGAAAAAGTCCACGACAATTCTTACCTAAACTTAACCGTATGAGTATGAGATGAAAAGAGACATAATTTCGATTCTTGGAGTGACAATCACGTTTGGGATTTTACTTAGCTATCCTATTAGTATTGCTTCAGGGGTAATCATTTTCTTAGCTAGCGAATTTGCTATGACAGCCCTAACAAAGAGTTGTGTGGTCTGCTTTGTGATTATCGGAGCGATGTTAGGGATATTAGCTGGAGGGACAATTGCAGATAGATATGGGAGGAAAAAAGCGGTTTTTTTAGCGGGCATATTTCTTTTTGTAGGAAGTTTTTTTTCAGCTTGTATTTACACCTTTCACGAACTTCTTTTTTTCAGGTTTTTGACAGGTATTGGAATCGGAATCAGCTCTATGGTCGTCCCTGTCTATCTCTCTGAAATTGCCCTTCCCAAGTATAGAGGTAAAGTCGTCTCTCTGTTTCAAGTAGCAATTACCTTAGGAATCTTGATATCGTATCTGATCAACTTATTCCTTTTTGAAATCCAGAGCTGGAGAGCCGCCTTTAGCGTAAGCGCCTTTTTTGCATTTACCTCATTGATTTTCATTTATTTCATGCCAGAGAGCCCTAGTTGGTTAATTTCAAAAGGGGACACTGAATCGGCAACAGACCTATTAACAAGACTTTACCCAAATAAAGATTGCGAAGTTGAAGTGCAAAAGATGCTAAATAGGAGAGGGGGCGCAACTCCGATACGATTGAGAGATTTGTTTAGGGGAGGCTTAAAAAAAGCGCTTATTGTTGGAGTGCTACTCACCATATTTCAGCAAATTACAGGAATTAACGCAGTGATTTATTACGCCCCTGAAATTTTTCATCAAGCGGGTATTGAAAACCTCTATATCAAGTTTTTAGCAACCCTCTTCTTAGGCGTTTTAAACGTAGGAACTGCCCTATTTTCGATGAAGATGATTGATAGTTGGGGGAGAAGAAACCTATTAATTACCGGGATTGTTGGAATGATAGCCTCTTTATCTCTCCTCAGCTTTTTCTTTCAAAATAGTGTTTTGGCCTTGATCGGCATGATTGGATTTATTTTCTTTTTTGGGATAGGTCTAGGTCCTGTTGTTTGGGTTGTGACTGCCGAAATTTTTCCCCTCGAAATTCGAGGAAAAGCGGTCTCTTTTGTGTTATTCATAAACTGGTTTGTCTCCTTAATTGTTGCAGGGGGCTTCCTTTTCTTAGTCGATCTCATTAAGATTGAAGGGGCTTTTTTGGTATTCACTGCAATGACTCTCCTCTCCTTTCTCTTTGTCTATGTTTGGGTCCCTGAGACAAAGGGAAAATCTTTAGAGGAAATCCAGGAATACTGGCAAAAATCAAAATAATTGGATATGCTTAGATCAAAAAAGGATTATTTATGCTTTTACAAGAAATCGAATTGCTTTTAGGAGAACAAGAATTTCAACATCTACAAGGATTTAAAAAGTGTAAAATATCCAAAGAGATGCTCCATCTGCCTGGCCCTGATTTTATCGATCGCATCTGGTTGCAATCCAATCGGAGCAATCGCACGTTGTCTAATATTGAAGCTTTGTACAGTCACGGAAGATTGGCTGGGACAGGGTATCTCTCAATTCTCCCTGTGGATCAAGGTGTTGAGCACTCAGCGGGTGCATCTTTTGCGCCAAATCCCATTTATTTTGATCCAGAAAATATTATCAAACTTGCCCTTGAAGGGGGGTGTAATGCGGTTGCAAGTACCTTTGGGGTTCTTGGAAGCGTTGGAAGAAAGTATGCTCATAAAATCCCGTTTCTTGTGAAAATTAATCACAACGAACTCCTCTCTTATCCAAACAAACACGATGAAATCATGTTTGGAACTATTCGAGAGGCCTATAATTTAGGGGCAGCAGCAGTAGGAGCCACTATTTACTTCGGATCCCCGGAAAGTAGTCGCCAAATTATAGAAGTTGCTCAAGCGTTTGAAATGGCCCATGAATTAGGGATGGCTACTGTCCTCTGGTGCTACTTAAGAAACCCAGCCTTTAAAAAAGATGGGGTAGACTACCATTTATCTGCAGATCTTACAGGACAAGCAAACCATTTAGGCGTCACTATCCAAGCAGATATCATCAAGCAAAAATTACCGGAAAATAACGGGGGATATACAGCACTTAAATTTGGGAAAACAGATCCAAGGGTCTACTCTGAACTTACTTCAAACCACCCGATTGATCTCACTAGATACCAAGTGGCAAATTGTTATATGGGAAGATCGGGCCTTATTAACTCAGGGGGAGCCTCTGGTAGTAACGACCTTCAAGACGCTGTTAAAACAGCTATAATTAATAAGCGCGCTGGTGGCATGGGTCTCATCTCAGGGCGTAAAGCGTTTCAAAAACCGATGCACGATGGCGTTAAACTTCTCCATGCGATTCAGGACGTCTATCGCTGTCCAGAGATCACAGTTGCCCCTTAGAGCTTTCTTAATCCCAGGGAAACGGCGGCCTTGCCTTTGGGCAAGGCTTAGTAGAGGGAATGGGTGCAAGGGGGAGCTGATTTAAAAGGAGGAGCTTCGCAATCGTTTTAAGGGCGCTCGATGTTTGCAGCGTAGGGTCACTGAGAGGGCCAGTCACACGAAGAGAAATTGTGTAGTCGCTTGGAAGCGTTTTAATATCAAGAACTTTTGTAAGTGTTGTTTGAGGGATTCCAATTTTTAAGTGGTACGCACCTTTAGAAAAATCAATAGAGTCCCAAAAGGCAAATTCGTAGGCGTTATCAAGGAGAAACTCTGTCCTTTCAAAATGGAGGATTCCGTTTGCAAAACTTGCTGGAGCATCTTGGAACCAAAGGGGGATATCGGCATCAAACCGAATTTTGAGCTGCAAGATCGAGAGCAAATCCTTCACTGCTCCGAAATTTTGCCAGATCATTTTTCCGAGTCGGATAGTCATATGGGGAGCGTAGATGGTGTTTATATCTAAGTTCCAGGGGATGTAGGCATCCTCTCCGAGAGCTAGAGTAATTACATCTCCGTTTAGGTGATGATCGCCAACCCAGATTTGTATCTTTTTTGCCCGAAACTCTTTATTTTGAAAGAGTAGTTCCTCTATCTCAACTCGTTTGTTCTTCTCTTTAAAGCGGATCTCTTTAAAAACTTGAGCCTCATGCCACGAAAATTGGGCAGATCCAAACTCTATCCCGGTTTGCTTTACTAGCATCTGATTGAGAATTTGATTACCAAATTTTGTAGAGGCGATCTTGGGGAGGTAAAAAACAAAAATCCCCAGAGATAGAATTAGAAATAAAAATGTTCTCATTCGACTGTTACCGATTTAGCTAAGTTCCTAGGTTGATCTATATCAGTTCCTAGAAATTTAGCTACATAATACGCAAGTAATTGACCTGCAATTGAATATGCGATAGGGGCAAACGAATCTAAAATCGTTTCAGGGAGAAAAATGACATCGTCAGTGACAGATAAGATTTGTTTGAAATTTTCAGGGGCAAAAGCGACAATCGGACCACCCCTTGATTTGATTTCCATGAGATTGCTGAGGAGCTTATCAATTGTGTGATTGTTTCCGCAGAGGGCGATGGTAACCAGATCTTTAGAAATCAGAGCGATTGGGCCGTGCTTCATCTCTCCTGCAGGGTAGCCTGAAGCGTTAATATAGGAAATTTCCTTCAACTTTAATGCCGATTCTAAACAGGTGGGATACATGTAGTTTCTTCCAACAAAGAAAAAATCCTTGAATAGGGCGTATTTATTGGCAATTGTTTCGATTTCATCTGCTTTAGATAAGACTGAAAAAATTTGGCCAGGGAGCTTTTCCATCTCCAAAAGGAATTCTCGCCCTTGTTCAAGATCCATCCCTTTGACTCGAGCAATTTTAAGACCGAGCAACATGAGTAAAGAGAGTTGGCTTGTAAAAGCTTTTGTAGAGCAAACACTGATTTCAGGTCCCGCATTTAGCCACAGCGTGGATGAGGCTAATCTCGAAAGGGAAGATCGCTTTACATTACAAAGAGCTAAGACGGAAGAGCCCGATTTTTGTGCCTCTTTTACAGCTGCTAGCGTATCAGCAGTCTCTCCCGATTGACTAATGGCGATTACTAAAGTGTTTTCAGAAATAATCGGATTCCTATACCGAAATTCTGATGCAATCTCCACCTCGGTGGGGATTTTCGCATAAGACTCAATTACTTGCTTAGCAATGCAACCTGCATGAAACGAGGAACCACAAGCTAAAATAAGAATTCTGCTTGTTGTTTTTAGGGATGCATCAGAGATGGAAAGTTCTTCAAAATGGGCCGTTCCATTTAAAAAGTCGAGCCTTCCTTGGAGCGCTTTTTCTATCGATAGAGGTTGCTCGTATATCTCTTTTAAAAGAAAGTGTTCATACCCCTCTTTTGAAGTAAGTTTCTCTTCTGGATTAACCACCTCGAAAGATTTAGTTAGCTTAGAGCCATTGATGTGATGCACGTTGATAGCTGTTTCAGACAACACTGCATATTCACTATCGTGTAAATAAAAGACATCCAGAGCCTCTCCAGAGAACGTGTTGCTGTCGGATGATAGGAAGACATCTCGGCTTTTATGGCAAATGCCTATCGCAAGAGGGCAGCCTCTAGCTGCTGCTACAATGTGATTGGGATGATTTTTATGAATCAAAGCGATTGAAAAGGAGCCCTCTAATTGAGGGAGGGTCTTTTGAACAGCTTCCGCTAGGTCTCCCTTATAATGATAGGAGATAAGTTGGCTTATCACCTCAGTGTCGGTGTCAGAGACAAATTGAACGCCAGATTTTAATAGGTTTCTCTTAAGCGCTTGGTAATTTTCGATAATCCCGTTATGTACAAGGGCGATGGTTTTTTGTTCATCGAAATGAGGGTGTGCGTTGGCCTCTGTAATCCCTCCGTGGGTCGCCCATCTTGTATGGGCAATTGCCATGGGAAGATTGAGGCTATTTTCTTGGACAACTTTATCAAGCTTTGCCACCTTTCCTGTCGTTTTATAGGATACAATTTTTCCTAAGTGAATCCCCGCAATTCCCGCTGAGTCGTAACCCCTGTACTCTAATTTTTTTAGCCCATCGATGCAAATGGTTGCAGAGTTCTCCTCGCCCCCATTTTTTATATGTCCGTAAATTCCGCACATAGCTCTAATGACTCGCTTGAATAAGTAAAAACAAAGGGATCTCTTCTCGAGAGCGATTTTCCATTTTTGCAAATTTTCCGGTGCTCTGCTTGTCTGAAATCCACTCTTCCATCCGAGTGACGCCCATGGACAAATCGCCCAACACATTTACATACTTGGAGATAGGGTAGTGGTGCGACGAGGTGATCTCAGACTCTTCTTTTTTACTAGGGGCCATAGTAATCGGAATTACTAGGGGAGTTAAATACCGATCAATTCGTCTGTATTGAATTTTTTTAGGTTCATCAATGCCCCAACTCGATTGTCTGGGAATTCTAAAGCAAGGGTGATTTAAGACAATAAAGAGTTTTCCCCCTTTAACCAAATGATTTTTGGCACTTTCAAGGACAACTTCAGGGGGACCCATATTTTGAAGAGAGAGAATTAATGTAATGTGGGTGAATTGTTTCTCTTTTAGCGATAAAGGTTTAGTCAGGTCGTGCACTTCAAAACTCCCTTTTCTCTTTTGTTTTGCAAGGGCAATTAAAGAGGGGGAGGCATCGACCCCCGTGTAAGCAACATTCTTAGGTAAATGCTCACCTAAAAAGCCTTGCCCACAACCAAGATCAAGAAGCTTAGGGGATTGGTAATCTTTAAACTGAAATAGCTTTGTTAAGTTAGGCATAATGACATGTTGGTGAAAGTAGTGACCCTCTTTCCCCACTATTTTATCATAAGAATGTGCAACTTCTTCCCAACTCATCCCATTAGTTTAAAAATTTTGCGAAATTAGGTCCAATGATATATAAGAAAGTTAAATGAAAAAAGATGATCTTCAGAAAAAAGTTTTCGCTAGAGCAAAGAAGGTCGAATCTTTACTCTCTGTACATCAAACAGTTGATGACGCAATTCACCACATTCGTAGAGTCCAAATCTTAGACAAAAACATTTATTATTTTTATGTCATCGATGAGAATGATAAACTCTTAGGATGTGTAAGCTCAAGAGATTTACTCATAAGTTCCCCCGATACCCCCCTTACAGCTCTGTTAAACACTCAAGTTAAGTCGGTTCAAAGCCATCACACCATGAAAGAGGCCCTCTTGATGATGCAAAAACATCATTTGCTTGCACTTCCAGTTGTAAAAGAGGGTCGTTTTATTGGCGTCATCGACATGCAAGACTATTTTGAAGAGTCTATAGAATTGGATACTTTTAAAAAACGAGATCAAGTATTTCAGACTTTGGGATTTGTGTTAGACGAAGACGAAAAGCAAAGCACGTTTCATAAGTACTTTACCAGAGCTCCTTGGATGTTTTGTAATATGATAGGGGGGCTCCTTTGCGCTGTAATCTCTAATTTTTATGAAGTTATTTTGCTAAAAGCAATTGTTTTAGCCATGTTTATCCCGCTAGTTCTATCATTATCAGAATCTATTTCGATGCAATCGATGACCCAAAGCATGCATGAAATGAGCAAACACCTCCACTTTTGGAAAAAAATAGGAGGGTATCTTGGAAAAGAATCAAAACTTTTCATTTTGATCGCAATTTCTTGCGGGATTATTGTAGGCTCCTTGGCGATTCTTTGGGAAGATGGAGTAGGTCCAGCCCTAGTGATTGGCGCCTCAATTATCATTTCGGTTATTGTCAGCGCCATTATAGGGGTTATGGTTCCAGTAGTACTCCACACCGTAAAGCTCGATCCGCGCATCGCCTCTGGCCCCATAGTCCTCATGCTTGCAGACACTATCACCACCTCTATCTACCTAAGCCTCGCCTGCTGGTGGCTCCTCTAGTCATAAATAAATAACTATAAATTACTTAATCAAAATAAAAAAAGGATGGGGAGGTGCCCGTCCTAAATAAAAAGGGTCTTAGTTCGAATTCTAGGCGTAAAAAAATTGCCCGAATGTCAGGCCAGACCCCCAATTGAAGAAATATTAGTATAATTACATAGCTTCTGCTAAACCCTGCGCTACTGAAGTAGAATCTTCTTTAGGTGCGCCACAAAAATTGGGGTCAAAATTGGGGTCAGGCTTCGGTTATTCGGATTTGAAAAATAAATTGGGGTCAGGCTTCGGTTATATGGAAATTGGGGTCAGGCTTCGGTTATTCGGATTTGAAAACAGTTTTCACGTTTATGTTGCATCTTATAGAAATCTTTAAGATAATCATATTTTTAATTTGCGAGTTATAGAGAGAATCTGAAATTTTAAAGGAGGTTGTATGGCTAGACAGGCACGACATTCTGTACCCGGTTCAATTTATCATGTCATGCTTAGGGGTAACAACGGTCAGCCAATATTTTCATCAGATCAAGAGCGTTTCAGGCTTTGCTTTTTAATTCAGGAGGGGGTTGAAGAATTTAGGCATAAGGTTTTGGCCTTTTGTTTTATGACAAATCATATCCATTTAGTTATACAGCCCGGGGATGTTCCGCTTTCGGAAATTTTTCATAATCTTGCGTTCAGATACGCTCAATTTTATAATCGAAGGCATCAGACAGTTGGGCACTTATTTCAAGGTAGATTTAAATCCATTTTAGTTTCGGGGACTAATTACATAAAGAGACTGATAAGGTACGTCCATCTCAATCCTGTACGCGCAGGCATTGTTGAAAAACCAGAAGACTACTACTGGAGTAGTCATAAAGCCTACACAATGCAAACAAAATATTCATGGGTTTCCCACGCTCAAGGTCTTCAGTACTTCGGAGATTCACTTAATGAATCTCTTGAAAAATATCAGTTTTTACTATCGGATTTTAGTCAGATGGATGAGGTTGATTTTAAAAAGGGGATAACAAGGGGTGTGATTGCAGATGATTTAATCATTAAAAATTGGAAAAACAATTCTTTTAATAATGTATCACCTGCATCAAAGAAGATAGTTATGCCTTTTCAGAGATACATTGAAGAAATAGCAAAATGGTATCAAGTCGATATTGAGTCTATTAAAGAATTCGGAAAAAAGAGAAGCTCATCAAAGATACGGGCAGTTGCGGCCCTTCTTGCAAGAGATGCCGAAAACGTAACTCTTAAAAATCTAGCAGACTATTTTCAAAGATCGGGGAGCTCTTTAAGCGAGGCAGCCTCTTATTTGAAATCTCAATTACATAATTCTGATTTACTTAAGTCTGAGATTCAGGCGTTAAAAGACAATCTTATTGCTTTGTCATAAATTTAAGAAGTTGTGAATGTTTTCAAGCTCAAATCCGAATAACCGAAGCCTGACCCCAAATTTGACCCCAAATTCACAAATCCGAATAACCGAAGCCTGACCCCAAATTTTTGACCCCAAATTTTGATGACCCCAAATTTTGACCTCAGGAGGTTGTGTTTGTGTGTAACGCATTGGCTTTCAATATTTCATAAAAATTTATCTGTTCCAGCTAATATATACATATAAAAGAATAATTAATCGGAAAATAAATTAGTTATTTCTGATTATTGTTATTAATTTAAAAAAATAGGGCTATGTATGAGCACACCTTTCTTTAAACCAACCGACACAATATTCTTTGGCTATGCGTCTACGACACCAACGCCCTCAGGGGCGACTAGTCCAACTTTTATAGCTCCTATAGATTTAAATATGGAAGCTGCTCAAAATTTCTTTGAGTCGATCGGATCAGGGTGGACATGGAATGCCACACCTAATAACTACACCGTTCCTTGGGTTGTCTATGATGCAGATGGCAACAACGACTACTCTCCGGTTGCATCAGATGAAATACAAATAGGAAACGCTGCCCTCTTACCGCAACCTGTTAAATTTCTTGTCGGCGACTTTGAGGTTTTTAGCGTTAATTTTGCTGCAATAGCTGAAGCAGATCTCATCAGCAATATAGCTCCTGGCTGGTCAGTAACATTGGTAGCCAAATCTTCTGCCTATTGTTTTGAAGTAACTCCCTACGTCCTTGAACTTACGAATTCAACAAATAGTGATATTTCTATTTATGCTAATTTTATGCCAGGTTTTAACGCGATTGATAGCTCTCAGAATTTAAGCCTATCAGAAGACGGAAGCTATTACACTCTTAAAATGAACTCAACGGCTAATGTCGTGCCCAACTATACAGATCCAGCAAATTCAACACCACCTATAACCCTTATAATAGAAGACCCTCAAGCCTCTCAATTTCAGTTCACCCTACAACTGCCATTAAACTCCGGGGGTGGATCACCTTCGATGTACTACAATCCCTCCGCTACGGCACCTAACCAAGATAATTTTAAATTAGCTGGTAGTTCTACATTCATTGCTCCAGTTGCCCCAAAAACAACTAATTGTACTGACCCAACTTTTATGACAGTTGAAATTTCGCAGAACTATAATCTTGCTTTTTTTAATAGGTCAGGTCAAGGTTATACTGTCACTGGAACTAATCTCCCTCAAGGAACGTTATCTGTTGCTTCAAATGGATGTACTGGCGGTTTAGATGGAAGTGGGCCTAACTGCTCTTCTAGTGTCCAAACGCTAGTGGTTTCTACATTGGCCGATCTTACGATAAATTGCTCTAATTTATTTAATATAACTGCTAGCTTCTCACAAAATAGTGACCCTATCATAAAAATGGCTAATGATCAAATTGGTGGTGGCTGTAATGGATCTGCGCCGCCTTACTATTGTGCAGCAGCTAAATTTGATGGGACAACTTACACTATTTATGTGAATTATATAGCAGGCCCACATACGATTACAATCGATAATACAGATACACAAAACACAAATTTTAATTATACGATTGAAATATATGCACCTTCCTCAGCATTAACATCATATCAACAAGCAGGCGGTTCTGGAACGTACCCACCGATTCCATTTAATTCAGGGGAAAGTTCTTGCATTGGAGCTCTTGGAAAAAATGGTTGCTATCAATTAACACAAAATTATTCAGATCCAAGTCTCCCCCTCGCCTGTACTCAATGTACGGGGGCAACAAAATCGCAAATATCGGGCCTCGGGTTTATAACCATTTATGGTTATCAAAACAAGCCTACCGCCTCCTCCGATCCTGTCTTTTGGATGGTTGTTGATTTAAGTAATCCTATTTCAGGTTATTTAGCTGAGACTTATGTTATTGCCCAACAGAATGTTGTTGCTTCTGGCTCTTATATGGGGGGGCCTTATACCGGCATTGATTTTGAAATAACTATTCAACCCCCCAACTTGCTCTTTTGGAATAATACCCCAAATGATATTGTAATGAATGCCGATCAGAAAGCTCTAGCAAGTCTTGCAACTATAACCCCTAATTCTTCTGGTGGAATTACGATTCCGACGGGGTGTAATTTAACAAATCCGAGTGTTAATCCTTCTAATGCTAATGGTCTATGTTATGGATTGATTGGTGATCTCTTAAACCAAAATAAGGTTCCATTTAGCGTAGATGGAAGTCAGATTTGTGTTCTCGATTTTTCCCAAACACCTATAATCGTGAGTGAAATTTCTCCAGGATATTCTATAGATATAAACATGAATGGAGTGAATGTAGGCGATCCTGCTACTCCTACTGTAAATTATTCAGCTCCATACTCTCCCGTGATTACGATCAACTACACAGCTCCTCCAACGTCAAGTTTTACCGTAACCAACAATACTGAATTAACCCTTACACCAACACCAACCTACACCGGAACGCAAACGTTTACGCTTACAGGTGCAGGTACAACCCCACCGCCATTTTCAACAACATTTACCCTAGATTTTAATGGTAATAGCACAACGATTTATCAAGATGCGGTAACTATAGATCTGGATTATACAACAAACACTTTGACTATTAATCCTGCGACTATCACCTTTGTGAATAATACAGGGAGTGTTCTTACTTTAAATCCAAGCTCAACTAATACACAGCCATTATTTACTTCAGGAATTACAAAAAATCAAATACCGACAGGGAGTACAGTTGCGACGATTGGCTCGATTTTGAATGATCCAAGTGTGGCTGTCACTTTACCAACCTCAACCCGTACAACTCTGTTTAATCTGGTCTATGGAACGCCAGCAGCACCTACAACCCCTGTCCTTGGTGCAAGCTATGTAGTGGAGTCAAACAATAGTGGGACAGGCGGCTATATTATTACATTCAACTTAGCGCCAACCATTACTATTGTCAATAACACGCCAATTGCATTTACTACTAATATTGGAGAGGCTGATTTAGTTGATCCCGACAATTTTAACTTTCCGAGTGGCGCCACGGCATATAGTTTTAAAGGTATTTTATTTAATAGGGAACTTCCTACTTCAACTCCTTCACCGATTAGTGCTCAAGCGGTATTGGGAAGTAGTTTTTTAACAGACCTCACAACAACAGGTCTTATTTTTTCAAACCCTTATATTTCGAGCAATCAAAAAGAGCAATATACTCTCTCTATTTCCGTAGATCTTCCTTCCCAAGCAACACCAAATGGGGTTTCTACCTCAAGTGGGATCACTATAACCACATCATATAATTCTATAACAAGAAATTACTCTTTTAATATTGCTTCTCAATCTATTAATTTGATAAATAATCTCCCTTACGAAATTACTTTTCAAGATACAGTGTGTAAGGCGACTTCTCCCATAGTTGCTTGTTATAGTGATTGGAATTCATTTTATAATATTAATAGCCAAACTGATGGAAATGGGTGTCCAAATCATACAGTTAATGGCGCGGATGTATGTTTGACTAAATCTACCTGGAACTCTTGGACTCTTACACCTGCAACAATAACCGAAACGCAGACTGTATCGCCATTGAATGTTACAGCCAATATTGGTTCATTTTTGTTTAATCAGCCAACAAGCGGTATAGAGTTTGTGAGCTCGGGAGATAAAGGCAGTATTGGTAGCATTTCCTTGATTTTTGATCCCACCCAAGCTGGCTCTATTACAACACAATCGCTAAACATAGAAGCTACTGTTGCTTTCTCAAGTGCTAACAATGAGTGGACAGTTACTTTCAATCCTGGAGTGGTCAATTTTATTAATGATACAGGCTTTGACATCACATTTACAGGGGATCCAACTGCTTTTACAATCCCCTTTAATTCTAATGGATTTTCCTTTGAGAATTCTACTTATACAATTGGTAGCGCTTGTACGACAGCTTCAGTTGCTTCTGCGCCCTGCGTAGGAACAATAGGAACTATTTTCAATGACAACGCCGTTTCCTTCATTGCAAATGACTCAGCTGTTTTGACCTATGATTTTACACAAGCGCAAATCCCGAACATATTACCATCACCAGACCTAACAACCTCTTTAGTTCCCGGCTATGTACTTACCATTGGCACAGATACTCCCGCAACAACCTACACTCTTACTTTTGATCTCTATCCAACGCTTTTTATTGATAATTCAACTAATGATAGTTTTGAAACAAATATCGAGTCATCACAAATTACATTTCTTTCTTCAGAAAGTTCAGCATGTTCAGCGTGGGCTACAACTATCCCTGCCTTAAACGCTCTTCCAAATTGCATTGCAATATTGAATCCAACAATCCCTTTTAGTGTTTCTTCCTTTACCTTAACGGATGGAAGTGCTGCAGCGACTCAATTTCCTGTTACACTTTCTTATACTGCTCCTGATACAGGAAGTGTATCGACAACAACACCAAACGTAGCTGGAATTCATTTTAGTGGCTCTTACGCAGCCGGTAACCCAAGACGGTTTAGGATCGTGCTTGAACCTGCATCAATTACATTCACAAACAACTCAAGCTACACTCTGGAAATGCCAGGTAAAAATAATGCCTTTACATCCAGCACAAATGAATTTATACAATCACCAACGTGTCATGCCACTCAATCCAATTGCTGGCAAGTTGCTCCAGGTAAAACTGTAACAGATGCTGCGATAGGAAGTTTCTTACAAGGAACCAGTGGCACAACTATAACATTTACTGGTTGGAATAGCGCTGCAACAGCAGCCCAAGTATACACTTTTTCTATAGACTTTACTACAACAGTTTCACCTCCAGTAACATACCTAAACGGGCAGGTGACAATAGCCTATACACAAGCTACAGCTCAAGATCCAGCTAACTACTTAGTTACAGTAAGTGATGGATCAATAAATTTTGCAAACAATACAACATCAGCAGTTTCGGCTTCTTATACAGGGCTCGCTACGGCTATTTCGATTCCTATTGGAACAGCCAATGCAGATACACCGATTGGCGCCATATTCAATCAATCTGCTGTTACATTCGCCCCGACTGGGGGATCTGAGTTTTTGACTATGGATTTTACAACCGTTCCCCCCACCGCAGTGAAGCAGAGTGCTGCTACTGTTGCAGGCTATTGGACAGCTGTGACCACTGATCAAGCGAACACTAATGAGTATCAAGTTGCTATAAATCAGTGGCCTACTGTTGTGTTTAATAACAAAACAACACAAACTTTTACTTTAGCTAACGCTTCAGGTCTTGTGCCTCAATTTTTATCGACAGAAGCACCTTGGCCAACCACTGGAATTGGATCTGGAACATCAAGCGCAGGAATATTAGACCCAAGTAAATTTACAACAACAGCTGGAATTACATTGACCGATTCTGTTATTTCAGGAAATACGTTTTCTATACTAGCTGTGGCTGATCCAACCAAAGATTCTACTACCTATCAAAATATGGGCGGTACCACAGCTCAAATAAGCTATAAAGCAAGTTCTATGCAATATAGCGTAACACTTCAGCCCGCAACCATTGTATTTACCAACTCAACTAATTACACAATTGAGGTGCCTTGGACATCAAATGCATTCACCTCTGGAATTACACAAGCTTCTTCATGCAGTGGAACTAATCCTTGCGCTCAAATCCCTCAGAGCGTTACTGCGACAGTTGGGACCGCGCTAGATGCTAATAATACAATCAATTTCAGAGGTTACACTACTACAGGAACATCTGTTGAAGTTGTGAATTTTAGTCTTACTTTTGACCCAACAAAACAAGCTACTACCACTAATTATTCAACAGCGTCAGTGACTTTAAGTGTAACTACTCAGGCGCCGCAAGCTGGAGCAACCCAATATTCAGTTTCAATAGCGCCTGCATCTATCACATTTACCAACAACACTCCATACGATCTTTCATTCCCAGCCACTGATGCAACAGCTTTCCAAAGTGGAATTACAGCTTCATCTGGCAACTACACAGTTGCAGCTGGAGAGAGTGCTACAGGAGTAATCGGAACTCTATTAAATGATGGAGCGCTTACTTTTTCTGCAGCTTGCTCTAATTTAGCATGTGGAAGTTTTTCAGGATCGGTCTTTTCTGTTAATTTTGCAGGAACTCCCGCCAGTCAAGCGCCATCGGGCGCTCTGCCGAGTTACACACAAATAGACGCAGGATTTGTCTCTACAATCCCGACAGCTTCAGATCAAAACGGCGGCTATACACTAACATTCTCGATTCAACCAACGCTCTCTATTATCAATAAGATTGATGATTCATTTACCATCTCTTTATCAGATACAACACCAGAGGATATAAACTTCCCTGTATGCACAACTCCATGGTGGCCTACTATACCTGCACTTTCAACAAGTGGAACACCGGCAACTAATTGTTTGGCTGTTTTGGCAACCGATGTTATTGAGGGTACATTTACATTAAAAGACAACAATTCCAATGATGCTCAAAAGGTGTTTTCAAACGTAGAATTTAGTGCAATTAGCGCAAGCGGAGGCTATTCAACAAGCGAAGGTGGTGCTGATTTGAATGGAACCTATGATCCTAGCTTGCAAAGGTACTATTTAACCCTTACACCTCCATATGTTCAGTTTAAAAATACTACTGCGTATGATATTTATATGTATGCTGCGGGCGACGCATTCTATTCAGGTGAGATAACGTATACAACATCTTGCCCTTATAGTTACCAATCAAACGGAAATTGTTGGATAATTCCAGCTAATGGTCTCTCTACAGGCGTTGAACCTGTTATTAATAACTTACTAGCCGAGACTGGTGCGATCCATTTTGTAGGGGTAGCTGATGGAACCACAAAAACTCCTATATTTGAATTTGATATCACTTTTGCACAAAACACGACTCCAACCCTAGATGACAATAAGAACATTACTGTGACACCCAATTACACGAATCCAAACTACTTTGTAGAAATTGATTCTCCAACCCTCTCAATTGTAAACAACACAAGTCAGTCAGTAACCATAACCTCTTCTGTTACCGGCGCTCAATTTGCGCCGACTAATTGCCCTTCTGGCACAAGTCCTTGCGCAATTACGGTGGCCGATCTTTTAAATGCCAGCGCAGCGTCTTTTAACTTCCCGTCAAGCACTCCGCAAAGTCCAGAAAATTTTACAGTCGATTTTACCTCAGAAACGCCCACATCCTCAGACACAACCAATTATTCGTTTGTAGTTGCTCCTGTCCCAGCTGGTGCTGGAACCAATAGCACGGGAAATGAGATCACAATTTTCCAATACTATCACGTGTCAATTACAAATAGCACAACATACTCATTCACATACTCATATAGCGGCCAATCTAATGGGTTTAGTTGTGCGGCTTCCGGTTGTATAATAAGCGATACAAGCTTCACAACAACCACAATGCAGACGCTTACATTAACGTTAGGTTCTGACACATTTACAGCGTCAATTTCAGGGGATAGCTCGACCACGACTATGGTTAACTTTACTTCAGGAACCACACCTTCAAAAATTTACGCCTATTATAGTTTCGATCCTACTTCAAGAATTTATACAATTGCGATAGCTGCTGAGACCATCTCAATTACAAATAATAGCTCCTATGCATTCACATTTGGAAGCGATCAAAATGCGATTTCTAGCGGTTGCACAAGCAGTGGCTGTTCAGTTAGCTCTCAAGCAACAGCAACTGGAACTATTGGAACTCTCTTGCTTTCTAGTAATAGCGTAGCTTTTGCTGCGGTTGATTCTTCCAATCATCCACTTTCCTGCGGAATGAGCTTTACATTAGATATGAGCGATACAAGTCCTATTGCGATTAGCAATCAATTGTATGTCTCTGTTACCCCAACTTACACGCCAGCAACCTCAACAGCACCTGGAAGCTACACTATCACAATCGATAATGCATCTATTTCAATTACAAATAATACTGGGCTAGATATTAACTCAAATGCTAGTTCGACAGATTGGGGTTACAGTTCATCTCTTGGATCCGGAGTTAATTCTAGCACCTTAGGAAGCATTTTTAATGACACAAAGACCAAGCCTATAAAATTTTATTTTACTGACTCAACTAAGCCAATATTTAGCATTGATTTCACTAAACAGAAATGGACACTGCCCACCGTTTCTCCGGGATACACACTCCAGCCAACAGATGGATGGGGATATCTTTCAGGGAACGCTACGCTCACTCTAACAATCGGATTGCAGCCAACAATTGTGATTGCAAACACATCCGATTTTGACTTAACTTTAAGTTATGGAAATGCAGATGCATCAGATATATCAGGATCTTGCGTAACAGCAGCTACCTGTTCTAGCGGGACTGGAACTTGTTTTACAATTAGTCAAAAAAGTAGTGCGACAGCGTGCACTCTTACTCTATCGGGGGCTATTATTGGTGCTTCGCAAGGGGGAGCAATACCCGGATCTTCCCAGCCCTCAGTCACCTTTTCTTTAGTGAGCGGAAGTGTTTCAAGTTCATTCGCAAGTGCATTCACATTCAATGCGCCAGAAACGACTCCTGTTGATCAATACCTGTATGGGGTTGACTTGAATATTGGATACAATTCTCCATCTTTACAATATGCGATCACGTTAACCCCTGCGACAATTTCGATTCCTGTGGTTTCGAATTTTCCGTATAATCTTTCAATAGGAAGTGAACAAAGTTCTCCTATTAATTTAGCAACTGGAGTGAACCTCCTACCTATCGGAACCCTTATTTCTTCTAGCGAAAAAAATGCAGTAAGCTTTTATGGATTTAATTCTTCTAAGGCAGAAGTGTTTAGTTTTGATGTCGATTTTTCTGACGCTACAAATCCGGTAGTCTCTAACAATAGTAATGTTAATGCTTCTGCTTTGTTTGCAAGTAATGTTTATACAATTACCGTTTCTCCTACACCTGTCTATTTCATCAATAATACTGGGGACGAAACTACTACTCACGCGTCTGAAGAGATAACGATAAAAGGTTCGGTTAGCGGTAGCCAACCATTTAGTGTAACTTCGATTCCCGCTTGTCCGACAGGAAGTTATACCTGTAGTCAGGCAAGTTCGGTAATTCAAGGAGCTTTTAATGATAGTAAGGTTCAGTTTAGTACACCCACACTTAACTCATCGTTTACCATGGATTTTACTCAACCCCCACCAATAAGTGGGTCAAGTTCTAATTTAGAGTATAAGGGGAGTTGCGTTTGGAATACACCTGCACAGACTCCACCTGGTCAAGTTTGTACAATTACTTATAAAGTTCCTACCTACACATTTGATTTCACAAGTCCTGTAACTCTTGGGATCGGAATGCCTAATGATAATTCAAGCTTTATTTATGTAGATGGAACTACCCTTAATATGAATTTTTCTATCCCCGGGATAACTGTAGATGATTGGGATGATTTTTTAGTAAACGCTAGCAGTACGGAGATCAATCTAAGTGTGGGGACACTCTTTTCGTTGGTTTTAACACAAAGTGGAAAACCCATCCAAGGTGAGACCGGCAGCTCTTTTATAATCTCTTCTGGGTCTTATAATGGTGTGGATATTGATGTTAATACGAGTGTTAAACCCACTGTGATGGTAAGCTTTACAATAGATGGCGATCTTTCAGTAACCATGGTAAGTGGCTCGGCGGGAATTCCTCTTTCTCAAACACCCAAAGCGGTTGCTTTGACGAGCGCGCTATCCGGGACTTTGACAATAGAAGATCCTATTTCATCGGATGATGCAAATCCCATTACTCAAGAAATTTCCCCAATCACGATCTACTCTTACTCTTTTGCGATAACAGACATGAACGTTACTCCGAACGCATCAATAGGTGAAAACACCCCAGGTCTTGTGAATGGAAATCAATTTAAATTTGTGTTTGCGCTTTCCTCAGAGACGCCAATTCCGCCAGCCATAAATCTTTCTACAACAAAACCGACGACGGTTACATTAGTCAATGGAAATACACCAATATCAACATTGACAATTGGCTCTGTAGCAAATAGCGACGGCAGCTATCCTGTTACCGGAGCGGGTGTTTCAGCCGCAACTGCAACGTTTAGCCAAGGCACAAACAAGTCGGACGGAACTGTCGCAACCTATTCCACGCTAACTATATCTGGAATAGAAACCTTCACAGTCGACACTACAGATGCTTTATCAGGAGTAATCACACTAAACTTCGCCTCCTAAAACTTTGGTGCCAGGCCTGAGTTCCTGAGTCTTTTAGTTGAAATCGGCTAAAGGAGGGGAGGCTCGCCTATTTTTTTCGAGAAACCAATTTTTTGTATCATTCTGAAAATCAATAATTAGGGTTGTGTATCTCCAAAAAGACTCAGGAACTCAGGCCTGGCACCAAAATGGAATCAAAAAGACTCAGGAACTCAGGCCTGGCACCAAAACGGGCATTAAAATTCTTTCTAAGAATTGTGGGAAAGTGGTATGTGGTGAAGAAAAGGGTAGGGGCGAGTGAGGGCTGTTTGTTGGGGGGCTTTAGGTAGTCTTGTTTTTTGCTTCTCTTGCGGAAGGGAAGAGAAAAAGGTTGCAGAGCAAGCTGTTCCTGTTGTTGCTATGCACGTGGTAGCAAGTACGATTCCTGCTCAATTCGAATATGTTGGGGTTGCTGAAAGCTCTCATATTGTTGAACTTAGAGCAAGAGTTGAAGGATATCTAGAAAAAATCACTTATGAAGAGGGGACTCTTGTGGAGAGCCAAGCCCCTCTGTTTGTGCTTGATCAAAGGCCGTTTGTAGATGCGCTGAATATGGCTTTAGGAGAGCTTTCTCGGCAAGAGGCGCTCCACTGGAACGCAGTCCAATCAAAAAACAGAATGGAGCCCCTCTATAAATTAAATGCCGTAAGTCAAAGAGATTACGACAACGCTATTGCAGAAGAGTGGGCTACAAAGTCTGCTGTAATGACAGCTTCTGCCGATGTAGAAAAGGCAAAATTGAATTTGAGCTTTTGCACGATTGGGGCCCCTGTAAAAGGGTGGGTGAGCAAAGCGATTTTCAGAGAGGGGGCTTTGATCTCTCCAGGCCCTGATAGCCTCCTTGCAAATTTATACGTCCTTGATCCGATATGGGTCAATTTTTCAGTTTCGGATGGAGATATTTTAAAGGCAAGGGAGGAGGGCGAAAAAAAATTGCTTATACTCCCGCAAGACAAAAATTTCGCCATTGAAATTGTGATGGCAGATGGATCTATTATGCCAGCAAAAGGGAAGATCGATTTTACAGCCCCCGACATACAACAAAATACCGGAACGATGTTGGTCCGCTCAATTGTTGCCAATCCTGATGCAATTTTGCGTCCGGGTCAATTTGTAAAAGTGATTGTAAAAGGGGCTGTCAGGCCTAACGCAATCATTGTACCGCAGACAGCTGTCTCCCAAGGTCAAAACGGCGCTTATGTATACGTGGTTAATAAAGAAGGGCTTGCTTCAATTCGAATGGTCGAGCCAGGCGACTGGTATCACGACTATTGGGTAATCAATTCCGGACTAAAAGATGGGGAAGTGGTGATCGGAGATGGGGTCAACCGCGTTCAAAATAACACACCGGTCCGAATCACCTCGTGGCTCCCCAGCGCCCCCAAAACATCCTCAACCTCCGATATTCCCTCCCTCGGCCTCTAGCTTTTATCCCCATCTCCACCATCCACGGTTGCATCTATCTTTTTCCCCACCTCGAATCATTGTTAAGTATCTGCACTTAAAGCGCTTACGTGGCTCGCGTCTTTAATCAGGGGCGCATTAATTCAAATAAATTATTGATAATGAATCAAAAATATGCTATAATTATGGAGTAGCATATTTATGCTTCTCAAAAATTACACTTTTTAAATATCAAAAAATAGGTGAGGTTATTACTAGTCCAGTCTTAGAAACTTGCTCTTTAGATTTAATGCGGTTAGAAGCGGGATCTCGAGAAAAAACTTCAGCCTTACCATTTTGTGCGCGAGAGGATATTCAAAGCTCCTATTCTCACTATGATACTACCACATTGGGGGATCGCTCTATATTGGGGGGTGGCTCTATTTGTAAAACAATCCTATTGTATAACAAAGTTTTTCACCATCCCGATCCATCTTTATTGAGGGAATATCTCGCCTCCTTGAAAATTGATTTTGGGTGCATACCCGCTGTTAAGGTTGAAATCTCCTGTAGTGCTCAAGGATATTTTGTAGATGTTAAATTTCCTAAATCTGATTTTCTTATTTCTAAACGGGGTGAAATATTTAGAAAAAATTCATATGAAGTAAGAACATCTCGTATCGTTCATTTAGCCCTTGAGGATTCTGGTCTTAAGGAAGCTGGTGCTCAGAAAATAGTAGATCTATTCTCTCAAAGACGAAATTATGCAAGGGGGCCTATTCTTAAATCTGGTAAGACTCCCGATGAAAGGGAAGTAAAATTTGCAAGATTATTTCGTCAATATATGAATGTTCCAAAATTGGATCCTAAGCGAGTCCTTATTTTATCCACCAATCTTGGAGGGGGACATGCAACGTATGCAAGCACTCTTGAAAAGAGCTTAAAAAAACGAGATTTTGAAGTTCTTGTTTTAAATATTGAAGAGTTTTCTGTTGACTTGTTTAAGGAAATGGGGGTTAAAGAAAAAGGGGTTTTGATAGGTTCAGACAAAAGCCTAAGAGAAGACATCCGCGGAAACAACCCACTCCTAATTCAAATTTTGAAGCAGACATCTACGTTTTTGAAAGAATATCAACCGTCGAATTGGGAGCTTCTTTTAGAGAGAGTTTATGAATTTGCACCTTCTGTAATATTTTCAACTGCTTCTCACAAATTAGAAAATTCTTTAAGAATTTCTTCTCTGCTAGAAGTTCCGTTAAATATCGTCATTACAGATCATAAAATAGTAACAATTTTAAAAGATCAAACCGAAGGATTCGATGCAAACTATTTTGTTCCTGGAGATAACCCTAGTGAACTAATGGTTGAAAAAATTGGTAGAGAAGGACATTATATCGTTCCATTTAACCCAGACCTCCCTCCTTATGGTGAGAAGAAAATTCATCTTATTGGGAATGCTGCAGATGAGGCTTATTTCAAAGAGGTAAGTGAAGCCGAGCGTTTGAGCGCTAGAGCTTCCTATGGAATTGAACCGCATGAGAAAGTTATTCTTGTTACATCGGGAAGTTGTCCAGATATTGATTCTATTTTAAGCGTTTGCAAAAGGCTCGCGGATCGTGCAATACAAGAAGAAATAGGCTTTTCCTATAAAGTGATTGTGATTTGTGGGGAAAATCCTCACTTGATCGATACAATTTCCAGCTTAAGTGATGCATTTCTTGCCTTTCCATCTGTTCGACAAGAGAAAATGGCGGAACTTTTTGCCATCTCAGACTGCATTGTTGGAAAGCCCGGAGGGGGCATGGCAGCTCAAGTTGAAGCGTCAGGAGCGTTTATGGTTAGCGAGCGCATGTATCAATGGGAGATGCCTAATATTATATACCTTGAGAGAAAAGGGCTTGGCAAGGCGGTCGCTATGAAAGCGAGAGGCTCAGAAAAAGACGATTTTACAGATTGCATTAAACAAGGGATTGCTTCAACAGAACTAAAGCGCGCTACTGGCTATGCTCGCCCTAAAAAGTTAGATGATTATATGGATGAAATTCTAGCTCCTCTTGCAAGAGCCGCCTCAGAATAATCGCATTGGCGCGATTCGGAAAACTAAAAATTTATCTTTTTCTAAAAATCAACAATTAGAGTTGATTAATTGTAAAAAGACTCAGGAACTCAGGCCTGGCACCCATGGCACAGGCCTTTTACCGTTAATAATGACAACTTCCATAATTGCAAGTTGTTCCATTTGCACAACAAACTTGACCACAACTTACACAACATGTGCTGTATCCTGTAGGTCCATTGGTATCATATTCAGGAAGATATGATTGTCCGTCAGAGCAAATAGTCAAAATATAAGCATTCTCTCCCGAGTTTTCTAAATTATAATTAATTGGTGGGTTCAGCAAGTGAACGGGTGATTGGGGTGATACTGGAAGTGGGACTTGCATAGGAATTCCATTGCTACTATTAATTGGACTTCCATTGGACTCCGATGGGTAAATTTCCAAAAACCAAGAATTTTGTCCTCCTGAATAAGTTAACTCAATAGTAAGGAGATAGCTGCTTTTAGCCGGGAAAACGTATTCACACCAACACGCCCAGGAATTTTCATTTTCATTTCCGGATATGTTAGTGTTAGGAATAGAAGCTGTTATGGTATATACTGAAATTTTAGGAGAGCCTGGGTTTGGGGCAACACTAAAATCCGTAATTGTTAAAGGAACGCCAATATAAGGATACATCTGATCTGAACATGTCAATGGATTAGTGTCCCCGCCGATAGCAGACTGACGAACTGAAAATGTCTGAAAGTCGTTGCTGGTGTTGTTTATTGTTATTTCTATCTTGCTAGACATATTTTAAAATCCTTTTATAAATTTTTTAATATTATTTATTATATTAACAAATAATCGAACCTATGCAAGTCCCTAGCTTTTAGGGTCTGAGTTTGGTGCCAAGTTTGGTGCCAGGCCTGAGTTCCTGAGTCTTTTTGATTTTTATGGAGAATTATTAATCTTTTCTTTACATTTTTTCTGTGGCGAGACGCTTAAGATTGCATTTTCCTTTTTCGATTTATCATGTCATGCTAAGAGGGAATGATGGCCAGCCTATTTTTTTTACTGACAAAGATCGTTATCGGATGTGTTTGTTATTGCAAGAAGGTGTTGAGAGATTCGGACATGCGATACACGCCTTTTGTTTTATGACAAATCATATTCACCTAGCTGTTCAGGTTAGGGATGTTACGATTTCTGACATAATGCATAATCTTGCATCTCGATATACGCGTTATATTAATAAAAAATATGGGCGCTTGGGTCATTTGTTTCAAGGACGCTTTAAGTCTATTATAGTTGATGATGCAAAATATTTTAACGAACTTATACGATATATTCACCTTAATCCTGTGCGGGCAAATCTCGCTGAGATGCCCGAAAAGTATCTTTGGAGCAGTCATAGAGCCTATTTAATGTTAAGAGAGTGCACTTGGTTGACAAAGGAAAGGATATATAAAAATTTCGGAAAAACTCCAGAAAAAGCGATGCTAAATTTTGAAAGTTATGTTTTGCAAGGCATTGGAATTGAATCAGAAATCGACTTTAAGGCAGGGCAAGGAAATGGAGTTTTAGGAGATGAGGAATTTATAGAAAAACTTCTAGCAAATCTTGCTATTCAAAAAAGAAGAAAAGTAACCTTACCCGAACTTATTGAGAAAATTTGCCTGCACTTTAACCTTACAGAAACTGACTTGAGTGGTCCTAAAAAAAATAAATTGGAATCGACTGCTCGGGGGGTGTTAGCCTATTTTGTTCGGGAAACCAAAAATGTATCCCTAGAGGAATTGGGAGATTTTCTTCAAAGAGACCCTAGCGGGTTAACCAAACTTGCAAATCAAGTTGAAATAAAGTGCATTCAATCAGAAGGTTATGCACTTGAAATACAGGAAATTAGAAATTCTATTTTCGATTCAATTTTAGAGACTTCTGAAAATCAATAATCACAGTTGATTAATTGCAAAAAGACTCAGGAACTCAGGCCTGGCACCAAAATGAGAAATTGTTTGGCATCGAATTGGGTGGGGTGATATGTGGAAAGGAAGATCATGATATCTAACTTTTTTATAAAGCACCCGATTTTTGCTAGTGTAATTGCGATTATGATTACATTTGGTGGCGCTCTTGCTATGCGGGCTTTGCCTATTGAGCAATATCCGAATATTACTCCGCCCCTGATTCAGGTAACGACAACGTATAATGGGGCTAATGCTGAGACGATTGCAAATGATGTGGCGGCCCCGTTAGAGCAGCAAATTTTAGGGGTGCAGGACATGATTTACATGTACTCGCAAAACTCCTCAAACGGAAACATGGTCTTAGATGTCTATTTTTCGATTGGTAGCGACGCAAACATGGATCAGGTCAATGTGCAGAACTTGATTAGTCAAGTTACTGCAGAGCTTCCGCAAGAAGTTCAAAAAGAAGGGATTACAATCACAAAGCAGACTCCTAATATTTTGCTATTAGTAGCGCTTCAATCTCCATCGGGGGTCTACACTCAAGAATTTATTAGCAACTACGCAAGCATCAATGTGGTAAACGACTTAGATTTAATTCCAGGGATTAGCAATATCAATATTATCGGCGAGCGAAACTACTCGATGCGGGTCTGGTTAAGGCCCGATTTGATGGCGCAACTGGGTATTTCAACAAGCGATGTTGTCTCTGCAATATCGGAACAAAACGCTGATTTTGGAATTGGTCAATTCGGGCAAGAGCCTACTAGTAAAGCAAACCGCCTTACAATCCCTCTGACTACCCAAGGGAGATTAAGCACCCCTGAGCAATTTGAAAATATAGTTCTTCGGGCAGATCTAAATGGGAGCATTGTGTTACTTAAAGACGTTGCGAAAATTACACTAGGCGCTCAAGACTATACCGTCGATGGATCGATTAATGCAAAATCTACAATTTTGCTCGCCATTTATCAAGAATACGGGGCAAATGCGCTCGATGTTGCAGAGTCGATTCGATCGGCAATGAAAAAAATTTCGAAGCGGTTTCCAGAGGGCCTTGAGTATACAATCCCTTACGACACCACTCTTTTCATTAAAATGTCGATCAAGGAAGTCTTTTTCACAATGATTCAAGCAGCGCTTCTTGTCGTCATTGTTGTTTTTGTCTTCTTGCAAACAATAAGAGCTACCTTGATCCCTGTTTTAGCTCTGATTGTTTCGATAGTGGGAACGTTTGCGGGGATGTATGTGCTTGGCTATTCGATTAATACGCTAACTTTATTTGGGATGGTTCTTGCTATCGGGATTGTGGTCGATGATGCGATTGTGGTTGTCGAGAATGTGGAGCGAAATTTGAGGGCGTTCAAGCTAAGCCCTGTAGAAGCTGCAAAAAAAGCAATGAGTGAGGTTACAGGGCCAGTCATTGCAATTGTGTTTGTGTTATGTGCCGTTTTTATCCCAGTAGCGTTTTTAGGGGGAATTGCAGGGCAGCTTTATAAACAATTTGCGATGACTATTGCTGTATCAGTCTGTTTTTCAGGACTAATCGCACTCACTCTCAGTCCAGCGATTGCAGCCCTTATTTTAAAGTCGGAAGTTAAAGAGGGGAGGCTCGCCGCCCTTTTTAATAGAGGTCTAGAAAAGTTGACCCATCAATATTTGAAAGTAGCCCGGTTTTTAATTGAGAAGAGCGGAGTAAGCTGGACCCTTTTTGGGATTATTATTGTAACACTCTCTTACTTTTTTATGACGGTGCCAACGAGTTTTGTCCCTAATGAAGATCAAGGGTATGTGATAGCGTTCACTTCGATGCCTGATGCTGCGAGCTTAGAGAGGTGCGTTGAGGTCGATGCGAAAATTTCAGAACTTGCCCTGAAACATCCCGCGGTCGATAAGGTGATTGCCCTTACAGGTTACAGCTTGCTTGAGAGTTTAAACCGAACTACTGTTGGTACAAACTTTATTATGCTAAAAGAGTGGAGTCAAAGAAAGGGTAAAAATCTTCAGGCAGATGCGGTAATTCAAGATCTTCAGAAAGAGTTTTTTATGATAGAGCAGGGGAGGGTTGTGGTGGTAAATCCCCCTGCAATTCAAGGCCTTGGAACGGTTGGCGGATTGGAGTTCTGGATTGAAAATCGAGGAGATGGGGGGCTCAAAGCGCTGGAAGAGGCAATCAACATCTTTGTCGAAAAGGCAAAAGAGAGAAAAGAGTTAAGCCCCCTCTTTTCTACCGCCCAATTTAATAATCTCCAATTTTTTGTCGATTTGGATAGGTATAAAGCAAAAGCGCTCGGCGTCTCTATATCCGATGTGTTTCAAACGCTTCAAACTCTTGTTGGTGCATTGTATGTTAACAACTTCAATAAATTCAGCAGGGTGTATCAAGTAATGGTTCAAGCCGAACCAAAATATCGGGAACGACTTGAGAATGTGGGCGACATGTATGTAAAGTCAAGTTACGGTGAAATGGTCCCTCTTAAATCTCTTATGACGATCAGGCCTATTGCAGGTTCGAATCTAGTCTCTCATTTCAATGATTTTTTAGCGGGTCGTATTTTTGGAGGTCCAGCCCCGGGATATACTTCAGGTCAAGCTATCACTGCCCTCCAAGAGCTTGCTGAGCAAGTTTTACCTCCCGACATGACCTTTGGTTGGAGTGGAGAGGCGTACCAAGAAGTTGCGACGGGGGGGACCTCAACCACAGTACTGCTTGCAGGACTTTTCATGGTCTTTTTAATCTTATCTGCCCTCTATGAAAAATGGTCTTTACCGATCTCTATTCTACTAGCCATTCCGTTTGGAGCGGTGGGCGCCTTTTTCTCAATCTGGCTCAAGGGGATGTCAAACGATGTCTACTTTCAGATTGGGCTTGTAACGTTGATGGCTTTATCTGCCAAAAACGCGATTTTGATTGTTGAATTTGCGGTTCAGAAACATGAAGAGGGGATGAGTCTAGTTGACGCTGCATTAGAAGCTGCAAAACTCAGATTTAGGGCGATTATAATGACCTCTCTCACATTTATTTTAGGGGTAATGCCACTTGTGTTAAGCTCTGGAGCAGGGGCTGCCAGCAGACATTCCGTCGGAGTTGGGGTATTTGGAGGGATGATTGCAGCAACCCTATTTGCCCTCTGTTTTGTTCCGTTTTTCTTCACTAAATTTTATCGAGGAAACCGATGAAAAAAATCGTCGCGCTCCTTTTTCTATGTGGCTGTACCCTTCATCCTAAATATGTAAGAGATGCCAGGCCAATGGCGAGTGAGTGGCGCACTCAGGTAGATGACACTTACATGCAAGAGTGCATCGGATTTTGGAAACAGTTTCAAGATCCAGTACTAGATAGCTTGGTTAATGAGGCGCTAGCAAACAACCAGGATTTGAAGGTGGCCATTTACCGGGTTAAAGAGTATGAGGCAATGTATGGAATTGTTAGATCGCAGCTCTTTCCTCAATTAAATGGATCTGGCGATGCAGGCAGATTGAAGCTCTCTGAAAATTTTATTTCAACAGTTCCCGGCATCCCTTTTATTAGCAACTTGTTTGACCTAGCCTTGAACGCCTCTTACATCGTCGATATTTGGGGAAAAGTGCGAAGCGAGACGGAAAGCGCTTACGCAGAAGTGCTTGCGCAAGTCGAAGTGCGACGCATGGTCATAATTGGTGTTGTCACAGGGGTGTTAAGTACTTATGTTAATATGAGACAGTACGACGAGCAGCTAAGAATTGCTGAAGAGACTCGGGATACAAGAATTGAGTCTTTTAATCTAGCAAATACTCGATTTCAGTTAGGACTCGATTCTGAAATGCAGCCCGATCAAGCAAAATCGGAAGTCGAAGCTGCTCAAGTCAAAGTAGATCGACTTAAAAATGCAATCGCTTTGGAAGAGAATTTGCTCTGCCTCCTTCTTGGCAAGCCATCTGAGAAGCCCGCCAGAGGAAAAACGATTGCGCAACTTGTCCTACCCCTGGGCGAGCCTGCCTACCTTCCTGCAAACATGGTCAATCAAAGACCCGATGTTTTAAAAGCGGAACAAGAGCTTATTGCAGCGAATGCAGATATAGGAGTTGCAAGAGCTCGATTTTTACCAGAATTTAATCTCGCTGCCTCTTTTGGATCGCAGACCTCAAACCTCTCAAACTTCTTCACATCCGCTTCCAGCATATGGGCCTACGCGCTATCTCTGATGCAAGAAATTTTCACAGGTGGTAAACTCACAAGCCAACTCAAACTGGCAAATTCAACCAAAATGGCGATGCTCCACCAATATCAAGGAGCTATCTTAACTGGCCTCAAGGAAATCAACGACGCCCTCGTCTCGCACAAGATTTCACGTCATCTCGCCCTCGACCAAAAGCAGCGCGTCGATACCCTCGCCAGATACTTCCAGCTTGCCACCTACCAATACAAAGAAGGGCTCACTGACTATCTCACCTATCTCGACGCAGAACGCCACCTCTTTGAAGCCCAGATCGACGCTATCTCCGCTCTGGGCTACACCTTCACCACCTACATCTCCCTCTTCCAATCGATGGGCGGTCCCTGGGTCCTCTCTTGCGAAACTGCTTTGTAATAAATATCTTTTGAAACTCTATTACAGGAAAATGGGGTTCAAAAAAGGAGCCTTTACCCTGTTTTGAATTGTAAAGAAATGGCTAATCGTCTATTCTTTTTGTCATTATGGAAATTGTGATCCCAATAGAGCCAGAATTTAGGTGGAGCATTCCAGACGTTCGGGAAGTCCGACCTGGGCTTAAGTCTCAACTATTTTCAGCTATGGAGTTGACTGCTAAGGTCGCTCTTTATGCAGAACAGTTTGTTTTTGCTCTCCCTCAGAGCGTCATGGCAACTGCCGGTCAGAGTGGTCAGTTGGTTAGAACTGTTTTTTGGAGAGGAAGAAGGGTCATTCTGGATCCATTTTTGATTGTTTTTAAAGTAGTTATGCTGGTGGGGTATGTAGCCCTTGCAATAATTTTTAATGCCCATACGAGGGCTTATAATTCAATTTTTTACAATTCATCTAGCCGATTTACCGAGCATCCTGCAGCTAAGTATGCAGGTCCTAATATAGATCTAACGCATGTTAGGCCGATTAAAAATGATTTAGACATTTCCCATCTTGGACCCGATATTCAGCTTGAAATGTTATATCAATTTTTTGACGCCTCTCAATTTAATCAAGCTCAGCTCAATGATGATGGAACTCCCTGCACAAAAGCCTCTTTGAGGGAGGGACTCGAAACATTTATTGATAATATAAATAATAGAACTCCATTTTTAGGAACTCCGCCTGCATATCAAATAAATGAATTGAATGGGTTTTATGACCATTTAAAAAAAGCAGTTCTTATTTGCATCGATAAAGTAAAAGATGATCCGGAACAGTGTGAAGTTTTAAGTTTAGCATTTGCAGTTGCCGGAAAACATTGTGGGGGAAGGTATAAAGCTGAAGCATTAGCAGCTCTTGCAAGACTAAACACAGTTAGCTTAGAAACTATGCAAGGCACCCTTGAGGAGAAGCTCTGGACCATTTTAGCTGATAAAAGACTTGATATTGCAACCAGAATTATTGCTGAAAATCGACTTGGAACCCATGGCACTCCTCAATTTTTAAGAGATTTCGGAGATATGCTCGGCCTAGAAGGAATGCAAAATGTGACAGAACAAATCAATTCCCAGAGATTGAATCCAGATATTTACGTAAAGGAATTTTTTCAAAGATACACCGAAGATGCAATCATTGACACTATTCAAGCCGCTTTAAGAGATCATTCTGGGGGAGACTTTAGAACTAAGGTTATGGATTGGATTATTGATCAAATTGGTGATTGGTCTAATGATGAGGCCAGCATTCAGGAACTTATTGGAGATTGTAAGGGAGTCCGAGATAGCGAAACTTCAGTGGAAGATAAGACGAGCGACTTAAAAAGGATCTATTTAGTAAAAGGGAATCAACGAGTATACCAAGACAACGACGCTCTTCCTCTAGAATTTCTTTCTGAGGACGATGTAATTTTAGAGGCTGCAGTTAGAACTTTTTATCAGAACCACGTAAAGTCACCTTTTAATAATAAGGTTGCATTTAGAGCTGCCCTTGATCAAATTGGTGTTAATTCAGCTTCAATGAGATTGGTTGACCTTCCACGCTCAGTTATTAGAATGCTTCTTGTAAAAAATCAAATTCTTAAAGTGGAAGATTATATAGATAGGGAGCTTTTGGATGAACTTGAGGCAAATCAACCCCGTTTATTACCTGCTCTCCTTGATCGCTCGAGGGTTAAGTTTCTTTCTCCTGAAATCAGATCTTCTAGAGAAAGAGCCCTTCAGGCTATTTTTAAAGAGGCTTTTAGGCAATACCCAAGAGAGTTGTTGGATCGCTTTCAGATGAAACTTTCTTTAGCAAAACGATGCACCATTAATTCTGCGAAATTTTTAAGTACCATTATCAGAGCTTTGATTTTTAAAATTGCCCTATGCGCAGCATTTTCTATCTACACATACCCAATAATCACAGGTCTTTATTATGCGATCGAAAGTCTAATGCTTCAAATTCCTTATGTAGGGAGTATATCCCTGATTCTATTAGCTGTTTCTCTCATTTTAGAATGTGCAGGAAAAGCGGATGGGTTTTATTTTGAGCTGGTTACATTTTTTCACTTAAGCTGTGTTCAAATTTGGAAATCGTGTAACAAATTAAGCGACCAATTAACAGAATTTCACAAAAGCATCCTTCGGAAATATGAGAAAGAGTCGATTCCTAGCCTCTTTATTAAATGGAAGCAAACTCTTCCAGCTCCAGCTCCTGCAATTGCTATTGTCTAGGATTTGCGTATACGCAACTGTTGGTTTTTTCGTTGCAGATTGAATAGGAGTAGTTAGGATTGTCAATTTTTTGGACAGTAAGATTGTCTTGGTCACTCCAGCTTTTATAGGTCTCTATATCGTCATTTGCGATTTGCCAAGTGTGGTAATTGGAGAGCTCTGCGCAGGTATAAAAGGTCAAACCGGTTAAAAACATCCCACCCATAAACCAGCCATACCCGCTATAGTAATAAGGGCCATTCCATCTGCCGTTATCCCAATTACCTCTCCCATAACCATTTGAGTGATGATTCCAGTGCCCATGGTCTCGATATCCTCTCGCGCCTCTATTGCCTCCGCCGTCACGATATCCGCCCCTTCTGTCCGCCCCGCCGCCACCATGACCACCGCCTCCACCCCCTCGTGCGTGAATTGGAGCGGAAAAAACAAGACTAAAAAACAATAAACTAGATAAAAGTGCTTTCATACTTTTTTCATACCGTTTTTTTCTTGAAACCACAACAAATTTTTTAACTTTTTTAAAAAAAGAAGATTGTGGTAGGGTGAGAAAATATGTTAGGAAAATTCGCAATAGCATTATTGTTTAAGAGAGGTAGAGAGTGGTTGATGCCTCTTGTGGTTGTAGCCCTGTTGGTTTTTTTTCTCTTCTTGGAATTTGGCTCGTTTTCTGCGATTCAAAATGAAGCAGTTGCATTCTGCGAAGGGAGCTCAGGGATCGACTTGTGGATTAAAACCGATCCTCAATCTAGCAATCAAGACCTACAAAAATTGCGCAGGTTACCAGACATTCAGACTGCCTCATATTTATATAAATCCCAGGTAGATGCCTACACAGGATCGGGGGATAAAAGAGATTGCACCCTTTTGGGAGTTGATGAATCGACCTACTTAGGACTCCCTACCAAAGCGCTTTACGGCTCATTTCACTTAAAAGATGATGATAACACTTTAATTGTAAGTCAGGAGTGTGCAAAGTCGCTCTTTAAGCTAGGAAGTCAAAAACTTCGTTCCGGAAGTGTTGTCTACGTAAATGAAAAACCGATGAAAATTGGGGGAGTGGCGCCTAGTCAAAAAGGGGTTATAGCCTACACGAATTTTACAAGAGCGAAAGAGCTGGAGAGCGGAGGGGAAATTTTCTTAGTTATTAAAGCGGTTCCTTTTGCAAATTTATCCTCGTTAAAGCAAAAAATCGAAAAAATTTCTGGATTAAAGTCTTATACAAAGGCTGAATTTTTAGGTATTTTAAAGCAAAATCAGATCACTCAGAGTAAAACGGTCTCTCTATTTTCCTCAGTTGCCATGTTTGCTTTCATTCTTAGTTTAGGGGTTTACGCCACAATCTTTATAAATTTTTTCAAACGTCAATCTGAGGCGTGCGCAATCTTTAAACTCTTTGGCGCTACCCCTCTATTCATAACCTCTCTTTTAGCTCTCCAAGCAGTTGTGATTTCGACTCTTGGATCTGGGATCGCATTTTCTCTACACACACTTTTGCAATTGATTTTTGGAAATTCAGGGATATTTGCCCCACTTAGTTTAGGGATAGTGACAATAACATTTATTGCCGCAATTTCAACATCCCTGGTCGCTTCGATTTTTATTAGCCTTACTGTAAAGGAGAGTGTATGAGCATAGTCTCGTGCGCTGGTTTAACCAAAACCTTCGATGGAATCACTAATATATTAGACGGGGTAGATCTTCAAATTGAAGAGGAAGAATTTATCATGATCTCTGGCCCTCCAGGGGCTGGCAAATCAACACTCCTCTCCCTTCTAGGTGCTTACGCAACTCCTACAAGTGGAACAATTTCTATCTTAGAGAGTAATCTCTTTGAGATGAACTCTACACAAAAAGCGGAGTTTCGCAGAGAGAATATCGGGGCTGTGTTTCAAACTGCAAGACTACTGCCTTCCCTCAGCGTAATAGAAAATGTCCTTTTGCCGCTAGCCTGCACGGGTGAGTCGAGAGCGTCATCTATTTTAAAAGCGCTTACCGCATTAAACTATATGGGGATCGACAAAAAAAGAGATTCGCATCTAAGTGAGCTTTCGGGAGCGGAACTGCAACTTGTCTCCATGAGCCGGGCCCTTGTGAATCAGCCGCGTCTTCTTCTGCTTGATGAGCCCACACAGTTTCTTGACCATCAGACTGGGGTAAAAGTGATGACCTATCTAAGACAGATGGCCCTTGACCACCAAATCACAATTATTTGCGCCCTTAATGACGTTAGGCTCTTTCCCTTCGCCAGCAGAATTATCCGGATGAAGAGTGGTAAAATTGTTGATACACTCGGAGAATCTTTTCTCGACTCACCCTTTTTAAGGATATAATATGAAAGTATTTGACGCAATTCACGGATTTATTGAATTAGACCCTCTTGAAACCAGGCTTATTAAAACACTCCCGTTTAAAAGACTCTCTTGCATTAACCAAATTGCTGCCGCATCTTTTATTTATCCAGGTGGGTACCACAAGAGATACGATCACTCACTAGGAGTGATGGAGGTTGTCACAGAAATTTATGACAAACTAGTCTCCCAACCCCATTTTGCCGAGCTTTTTCCCGATTTTACAGAAGATAAAGTGGCTTACTGGAGGAGGGTGATGCGGCTTGCTGGACTCTTTCACGATATCGGCCACCTCCCTTTTTCTCATACTGCTGAATATGAGCTTGTTGGAAAAAAAGGACACGAAAAATGGACCATGCGAATCTTAAGAAGCCCCTACATAAAGCCTATTATCGAAGAGGGGGGCATAGAGATAGAGGATGTGGTAAAAGTAGCAGTAGGGGAGGATCTTTATGGATCGATTTACACCCCTTGGGAAAATGCGGTTTCGCAAATTCTAACAGCCGACTATTTTGGCGGAGACAGAATTGACTACCTTTTGCGTGACGCCTATTTTACCGGACTCTCCTATGGAAATTTTGACCACGCCCAACTTTTAAATAATTTAACCCTTCTAATGCACAATGGAAAAATTAAGCTAGGCCTAGAGGAAAATGGCCTTGAATCGTGTTACGCTCTGTTGCTTTCTAGGTATTTTATGCACAAAAGGCTCTACCAATATGAGCGGGTAAAGCCCTACTGGTATCATTCAAAAGAGATTGTAAAAAACTTTTTTGAAGGTAAGGATTATTTGGATTCGGTTGAGAGATATATTCAAGCCAATGATTACGATATTTTTGCTGAAATGGGTAAAGCATTATTTGATCCGACCCATAAAAGTCACGATCACGCCCTAGCTCTTATGGATCAAAAAGAGCCTGTACACGTCTTTCCTGTCTCTACAGAAGAGATCAACTATTTAGTTTCTATTGGTGAAAATCATTTTTTTGAAAAAAATGCAACACCCCAGGAAAAAGTAGGCTTATTCTTCCCTGTATTATTAAAAACTGGTAAAATAGTAGAGGCTCAGGAGGTAGCAGAAGTCTCTATCCCTGTTTATACCCAAAATTGGGTCTACGCAGATTCCGAAGCCATGACTCGGATAAAACAGGCGCTTAAACATGTTCCAAAAGACCCTCAACTTAGTTCGAGCTGAATACAATAGTTACTGCCGCTTTGAAAAATTATTTATCTTTTTTGTCCTGATTTGTAGCTTTTGCATTACAGCAGAAGCTTCAATTACAAGAGCCTCTGCAAATTCTATTTTCCTTTCCGCCTACACTGCAAAATTTTTTCCTACCGCTTGGCTAGTAAGTGTTGTTTTAAATTTCGCAATTGTCACCTTTTACAATAGGTTTTTACCCAGGCTGGGTTGCGTTAAAATGCTTGTTTTAAGCGTGTTATGCGCAATTGGAATGAATTCGTTTTGCGCCTTTTACGTAGGGGAGTTTCGAGGACTTCCTTTTATTCTCTACTTATGGAAAGATATTTTTGTCATTTTAATGTTTCAACAACTCTGGTCTGTCATCCAAGCGACCATGAATATTTCTCGGGCAAAATATTTATTTGGAATTGTTTTTGGGATGGGGGGGCTAGGCTCTACAGCAGGCTCTTTTTTAACAGGAAGTTTTGCTGTAACGCTGGGCTCTGAAAAACTGCTACTCTTAACTCTCCCATTCTACCTAATTATTATGGGAAGCTATTGCATGGCCCTTCACTATAGAAGCAGCGTTACAGATAAACAAAATATTCATGAAATGAGCGCCGATTCTACCGATGTGATGGGGGGGATGAAACTTATCAAGAATTCTATTTTCCTCCAGTTCATCCTTCTAATAGTTCTTGCAATGCAAGTCGCCTCAACCATCTTAGACTATCAGTTTTCCTCTTACCTTGAAAAAGCGTTTGTGATTCAAGACCTAAGAACCGCATTTCTTGGGAAATTTTTTGCAATTGTAAACATGGTAAATATCTTCCTTCAGTTTTTCGGCAGCTATATCCTGCTTAGGATTTTGGGATTAGAGCGCTCCCACCTAGCAATTCCCCTAGTCCTCGCTACCTTTGCTATTGGATTTCTCCTTTTCCCGACATTCCCCTTCATCTGCATCTATTTTGCCCACATTAAAGCGTTTGACTACTCCATCTTTGGCATCATCAAAGAGATGCTCTATATCCCCCTCAAAGTGGACGAAAAATTCAAAGCCAAAGCAATTATCGATGTCTTTGCCTACCGGACCGCAAAAGCGTGCGCCTCCCTCATCATCCTCGCCCTCAGCTTCATCACCTCCATCTCCATAAACACCCTCCTCTCCTGGGGCGTCCTCCTCATCTTCCTCCTTTGGGCCCTAGCAGTCACCCTCCTCTTCAAGCACTACTACAAAGAAGTTGCAAGCCAATAAAGTTCACCTCTAAAATTTAAAAAATTAGTTGATAAATAAATCTTCTCCCCTTATGGTCCGAATTTTTAGGATAAGTAGGGGGAGAGGCCATGAAGTTGAAGCAAATGTTGATTGTGATGGGAGTTGCCGTTCAGGTGGCTATTTTGTCGCTAACTCTGTATTTTTTACATGCGGTGAATCAGAGGGGGGATGAGAGCTTTGATGAGATCCAAGATGAGGTGATGGCTAGTGTCGATGAGGGGGTCTCTGAAAAGGGAGTGAAAGTTCCGTTTGCCAACTATGTAATGGGGAGTGGAAGGGTTGCTTGCTCTAAGTATATCCGGGTGAGTGCTAAGCGTGAGGGGATTTTAGAAAATCTTTTTGTGCAAGAGGGGGATTATGTGATGAAAGGGGACCCTCTGTTTCAAATTGAGCAAGGATCGCTCTCTTTTGCGTTTCGAGAGAAACTTGCCGATTATGAGATGGCTTTAGCTGAACTAAAAGAGAATGAGACCAATGCGCTTAAGGCTGTGATTCAAAAAAAAGAGATAGGGCTTCAATCCGCCCAGCAAGCCTTAGCCGATTGCCGAGTGGTCTCTTCTTATGAGGGGAGAATTTTAAAAGTAAATGTCCATCCGGGGGAGTACGTCGCTCCAAGCGATGAGGCTCTAGTAATTGGGTGCGATACCCCTTTGCACTTATCAGTTCTCATTGATGAAAAAGAGATGTGGAGGGTAAGTCCTTCTAAAAGCTTAAGAGCTATAGCGTTACACAAAACAAACCCTGCAATTCACTTTGTCCTTGATTATGTCACGGTTAAGCCTGCTATTAGCTTAGAGGAAAAAAATGAAGGGATGTTAGAAATTCTTTTTTCTTTTGATAAAGGTAAGGCGCCTTTATACTTAGATCAAACATTGGACGTCTATATTGAAGCTGCGTCTAAAGATGACACTTCCTATTTAGATTTTCAATTTAACCAAAAGTAGATCTGATGGAAATTTCTTTAAAGGGGAGGGCGCTCCTCTTTGATCCAAGGTGGAACAAAGGGACAGCCTTTAGCAAAGCGGAGAGGGAAAAATTTGGACTTTCAGGTCTTCTACCCCCCCATATCTCTACCATTAGCGAGCAGCTTGAAAGACGCTACACTAATTTTACAGGCAAAAAGACCCCCCTCGAAAAGTATGAATTTTTGGTAAATCTACAAAACCGAAACGAGGTGCTCTTTTATCGCCTTGTGCTTGAACACGTTCAGGAGATGTTGCCTTATGTTTACACCCCCACTGTGGGTGATGCCTCTCTAGATTTTAGTATGCAGTACCACCAGAGCAGAGGGGTTTATATCTCTTATGAAAAAAAAGATGATATAGAGAAAATTTTAAAAAACAGTGGAAAGCCAGATGTCGATGTAATTGTTGTTACCGACGGGGAGCGAATTTTAGGGCTTGGCGATGTTGGGATAGGGGGGATGGTCATCCCAATCGGAAAGGCCTCTCTTTATACCTTGTTTGGGGGGGTCCGGCCCGAGAGAATTTTGCCCGTATTTCTCGATGTGGGAACAAACAACGAAAAGTTGCTCAAAGATCCTTACTACATAGGCTCAAGAAAGGCCCGAGTGACTGGTGTCGAGTATGATAAATTTATTGATCGCTTCGTCAAAAGCGTTCGAAAAGTTCATCCTCGAGCCCTGCTCCAGTGGGAGGATTTTTCAAAAGATCATGCGGAACTATTGCTCACCAGATACAGGGAAGAGACAGCCTCGTTCAATGATGATATTCAGGGGACTGCAGCCGTTGTTTTAGCTGGTCTAATTTCTGCCACAAAGGCAAAGGGGAGTTCCCTTAAAAATGAGACGATTGCAATTTTTGGAGCTGGGTCTGCGGGTCTTGGGATTGCAAATTTGATTGTCGATTATTTAGTCCACCTGGGTGAGTCGCGAGAGATTGCCTACAATAACATCTACCTTATTGATAAAAATGGCCTTGTCCATGATGGCCCTTTTGGGAAGGCTCCAGATCTTAAAACCCTTGAAGAAGTTGTCTCTTTTGTAAAAATAACAACCTTAATTGGAACGTCAGCCCAACCCAGAGTTTTTACAGAAACAATTGTCCAGGAAATGCTAAAAGCGACCCCGCAACCCATCATTTTCCCCCTTTCTAACCCCAACTCAAAAGCAGAGGCTGATCCAGCGGATCTCTACAAATGGACTCATGGAAAAGTAATTGTTGCAACCGGTAGTCCCTATCCAAATACCCCCCAATGCAACAATGTGTGCATCTTTCCCGCCTTCGGCCTCCTTGCATCGGTCACCTATCTGAAGCATCTTCCCAATCAACTTTTTATCACCGCAGCCATAGCACTCAGCGAAACTGCAGCTCCAGGCAAGCTCTTTCCTGAGTTCTCCAAACTTCGAGATTCGACCAAGCACATAGCTAAAACCCTCCTCAAAAAAGTTTGCGAGCTCGATCTTAATTTGACCGAGCCCCTAGAAATTGACTCTAAAATGTGGTTTCCCGACTACGAAGAGTACCTCTAGCTACAGGTTTTTGTTGCATCACAGCAAACCATATTAACCAAAGGTTTAGAGCAACACATCCGATCTCCGTATACGTTTGCGTAGTCACAGCACTGACCGTTATTAACATAAATTTGATTGAAAGGGCAGCAAACGCCACTTAAAACGTCCCAACATCCTAAAACGGAACCAGAAGAACAACATCCTCCTGAGTCCTCCAAACAATAGTTTGAGGTCCCATTGTTAGTACAATAGAGTAACTCTGATTCGTTGTAGCACAATCCTTGTATGCAGATGTTCGAGCTTGCGTCTGTGCACTCTTCGGAGGTAATGCATTCACTACCCTTTAAAAATACCGTGTATTCCGTCGGTGTATTTCCTATTAAAAGCCCTACGTTTTCACAATATGAATTCGATTCTGAGTCATTGTTTAAACTTATACCTAATATGGGATCAACTATAAGTGTGCACGACTGTTGCGAAAAATTTAAAAATATGCCGACAACTGGTTGATTGGATTTAACAGTAGTAAAGGTGAGGTTACAAGTAGCGGCCTCTCCAGAGCATCCTGCTATTATGTTTGAGCAAGTATTGGAAGAAGAAGTATTCGTGTATGCATCAAAAGTGACTTCGCTATTTAAATAATTTATTAAATTCAGAGAAAAAGTGACAGTTGGTCCCAATGTGAGTGTGTTTGTTTCTGTTGAAAACGAGGCCGCAGGACATAAGTCTGATGCTGCAAAGACCCCGGAGGCACTCAGAGCTAAATTTGCTATAACATTCGAAGAAGCATCTGTGACATTGATCTGACAACCTACTAGAGATGAATCAGTCGAAGAAATAAAAGTTTGAATTCCGCTAGCTGAGGTAGTGACACTGTTTCCGCACCCAGAATAAGTAATTACGGGATTAAATCCATCATAATTATTAGTTATAGTAAGTTGCATAAAACCTCCAGTTTTTATTTATTTTACAAGAAGTAGTGATTTTAACATCCCATTAAGCAAGTTTAGGTTATGATTAATTCGAATTGTAATTTTTCAGCCTGATTCTGCGGAAATAAGGCTGAGCAATTCAAATACAAGGAAGACAGAGCCACCAACAGCTGCAGCAACAACCATCATAATCGTTGTCTCTTTAAAAGTTAGCCATTCCTCAGCATTCTGATTACGAATAAAATAGGATTCATTTCTGCAGTGGGGGCAGTTAGGTTTGATTGCGAGCCATTTTTTAAGGCAGGCTTTGTGGTTAGGTTGAATGCAACAGGGGGTAAAACCATCTTCAGTTAGGTCAATTGGGTCAAAACAAATGATGCACGATGGGATTGGTTCCAAAATAATTCTCCAGTTTTTTGGCGATGAGTATAGAAAATTTGAACTTTAAAATCTACGTCTGATAATGATTCTTATGTTAAATTTCTAAAAAAACGAACCGTTTATTTGACCTATAGCGATCTATTCTAAGCAAATTAGTGTAAACATACTAAGAGACTAATTTGTTTAAATCCTTGCGTTAATTTAAGGGATTTCGTATTCAAAGATAAAATAAGGGGTTGATTCATGAAATATACAGGTGTGGTTCTATTTTTTCTTGGTTTAGCTTTGGTTGGACTCTCTTTTTACATAACTGAGCAAGTCAATCATGAGACCAAAGCTGCATATCAAGCAACTGAAGTGATCAGCGAAAATCCAATTATAGAAATGGGCGGACCGATTACAGAAAGTTCTGCAAAAAATATTGAGTCTGGAATGGATAAAAAAATTGAGCAAAAAACTGCTCCCTACAATAAAGCAGCTTCTTACTCGTTAACCCTAGGTGTTGTTTTGATTGCGCTTGGGATTGTAATTGCTCTTTTCTATTTTGTCCGCAAGCGCCACTAATTGGATTTTTAGTAACCTAGACTAGAGCTAGTTCTTCTTTTTTAATAGGAGTACCAATCGGATTTGTTTCTTGTACAGAAATTGGCTTCAGGTCAAGCAACTCCATCAAGGCCTCTTTTAAATCTTCGCGAGTACTTTTTTCTGGGTACTTTAAATTGTCTAAAGCCCTTCCATGATAAGCAAGTGATTTGTGATGATCAAAGAGAAAAAATTCCGGCACGGTGCTTGCTCCGTAACATTCACCAATTCTTCCTGTTCTGTCTTGTAAATAGGACCAGGGAAATCTATGTTCGTCCATGAGAGCGCACATCTGATCGTAGGTGTCGTCTCCCTCGTTTGCTGAATTAATAGCGATAAAAGCAACTCCCTTTTTATGAAAGTCTAAGTAAAGGTTTTTCAAGTATTGATCCAAGTCTCTTGCGCTTGATGATAAATTAGACGTAAACATGACAATGATTGCTCGATAACCCTTGTATTGATTCATTCCATAAATAAGGCCATCTGTACCGATCAAAGAAAAATCTGGCGCTTGATCTCCTATCTCGAGTAATTTCATTCATACCTCCATTCAGTTTGAATAGACTTATAAGACTTTTTTGGATAAAATGCAACTCGAATATCTAATAAAAGGAGCGCTCGAAAATTATGATCAAGCCAGAAACCATTGAATTCATGCACAAAAATTTTCGAGAGTCTTCCAAATACAGAGCGTTACAAAATGCTGTAGCGAGAAATGATGTCAAAAAAATAGCAATGAATTGGGATCGGTTTGCAACGATTTCACATACATTTTCCAACGTAATTTCTAACGAATTGACTGCAACTTCCCAAAGCCAAAGCGGCAGGTGCTGGCTTTTTGCCGGACTTAATATGCTTCGAATTCCTGTTGCAAGAAAACACAAATTGGAAGAATTTGAGCTTTCTCAAAGTTATCTATTCTTTTGGGATAAGCTTGAAAAGGCAAATTACTTCTTTCAGAGCGTGATAGAAACTGCACATATGCCCCACGACAGCAGACTTGTTATGTGTCTTTTTGATAGTAGCTTTCTGTTTCAAGATGGTGGGCAATGGCATATGTTTTCGAATCTTGTAGAAAAATATGGAGCGGTCCCCCAATCTGTTTTTCCTGATAATGAGGCCTGCTTGAGCTCAGCAAATTTTAATCAAATTCTAAAACTGAAGCTTCGAGAATATGGATCATCCCTTAGGATTCTTGTTCTTTCCGGAGCCAGTGAAGCAAGTATAGTTCAAACAAAGACAAAAATGTTGGAAGAGGTGTACCGAATGCTCTCGCTTCATATGGGAACCCCCCCGGCTCAATTTGATTGGGAATTTCAAAATAAAGAGAAAAAATTCCACGCCTTTAGGAATTTAACCCCACAACAATTTTATCACGATCACGTTAAAGTAGATTTAAGTGAGTTTGTCTGTCTGGTCCACTCCCCTAGACAACTCACTCCCCTTCACCAAACATTTACTGTCAGTCATTTAGGGAATGTTTTAGAGGGTAAGCCAATTCTCTATCTCAATGTTCCTATCGAAGAGATGAAAGAGGCTGCTATTAAAGCACTAAAAGATGACGAATCTGTCTGGTTTGGTTGCGATGTGGGAAAATGCTTTCATAGAGATTTAGGGGTTATGGACCTTAAGCTCTACGACCTTGAATATCTCTACGACGTCCCCTTCAATTCAACAAAAGAGATGCGCATGAATTATGGTGAGAGTCAAATGACTCATGCTATGCTTTTTACTGGGGTAAACTTAGTTGACAATAAGCCAACAAGATGGCGAGTGGAAAATAGCTGGGGAGACAAAGTGGGGAAAAAGGGTTATTTCATCATGACAGACGAATGGTTTGATGAGTACATGTTTGAAATTGCAGTTCCAAAAAAATACCTTTCTAAACACCTTCTCAAACTTCTCGACCTTCCTCCACTCTCTTTAGATCCATGGGATCCCTTAGGAGCCCTGGCTCGCTAAACGTCTGCCTCTACTACATAAGGGAACGCTCTGCTTGTTGCATTCCAAACTGTCTTAGGCGCGGCCATGGCAGCTAAGAAAATGAGGGGAAGTGTAACAGCTTTCTTTATGTGGTGAAGCTCTTCTAAAAAATATTTACAAAACACCCTTTTTGAATTGGGGAAATCGCCTGAAAGAGCCTTAGTAATCGAAACAATCACGAGCTTGTGTAATGACTGAATTCCATCAAATAGGTTATCAGAATAGAGTTGAATTGATACTAGAACTGTTTGATAGCGAGAATTTAAAAAATTAGTAGTATTTACTTTTTGAGTAATTTTGTTTACAGTTTTGTTGAAATCTCGATTATAATATGTATCAGATATAGATTTTTGTATGAATATTGACATTTTCAAAACCTATTTTTTTGATTATATAATTATAGATGTATTTTTATGTCTTTAATCATAATCGCATTAAGTTTTTATCGCTATAACTTTTACAAAATGAATCGATTGATTTTGAGAATGATAGTACTTTAGAATTTGCCTCTCTTTATCTAGCTCATAGTGTCCATCGGAGAGCTCAACTACAAACCCTTTACCAAAATGAAGATTGGGCAGAAAGATTTCTGTAGGATGATCGAGTATTAGAGGATCATGCTCAAACTGATACTCAAACAAGCGCTTCTCCATTTTAAAGTGGATTCGGAGAGGCCTTCCCGCGGTTGTGATTGGGTAGGGTCTAATAAAGGCGTTTTTCGCCCTTGCACCTGAATAAGGACAGGCGGTAGATTCATGCTGATCCTTACTGAAAATGGAAAGGTCCTCCTCATTCCAGTGATCTCCCTCAGCATTTGAGTTGTGTCCTGTATAATTCCAAAGAATGGAAGAGACTAAGTTATCATCAATGGCTAAAAAGGATCTATGAAGAGCTTTATCTTGAATGGTAAAGTCTCCTGTTTTATACGCCCTTTTCTTACCTAAATCTAAAGGTATGCCGAATTCCGTAATAATAAGGGGGATATTTCCCATTTGATGTTTTGCAAAAGATTTTAGATGACTGATTTGCCTTGCAAACGCTTTTCTTAAAGCGCTAGGAATCTTGATTAGTTTTTTCATCTCAAGCATGTCGAATCCAAAAAAAATGAAAAATTTTTTTGTGGCTAACAAAACCGCATCATACCAATGACTAGAAAAAACAACATTTGGCACATCCTCTTTGTCCCATTTAGGTGGCTTTGAACCAACGACATGTTCAATTAGTAGGATTGCTTTAGGAGAAATCTTATGTATCTCCCTACCCACTTTATTGATAAAAGGTTTGTAAAATTCTTCTTCAAAATCATACAACTTAAAATAACTAGGTTTTAAAAGAACAGGATTCCCACTTAAATTATAATCCCATATTCCATGTTCCCTCCAAACGCAATTTACATCCTTTTGCCATGCTCTATTTTTCTTAGGGTTTAAGAGCTTTTTTCCTACATTTCGAATTGCCAAATACTTCTGTTCCCAGACCGTTACAAGCTCTGAATTACCATCTCCTAAAATCATCCCCTGAAAGGGTGAGGGCATTAGCCCAAGCTGATAGATTCCGTAATTTTTATTTAGATCTTTGCATCCAATATAGCCTGGAAGTGGCTCATTCATAATATCATAACCTATTACATTCTCATATTTGGCAAGCCTTGAGGCTACTAATTGTACAGAGGCGATATAGGCATCTTGAAAAAAATCTTGTATTCTCTTATCTCCTACCATTTTTTTGGGAGCAAATTCATTTCCACCAAAAAAGAGTGTAAACATTGTTGCTGCACCTAATTTGTACGCATTTGTAGGCCAGAGAATGTGAGGCATGTGATGTTTTGGATCGTGTAAAATGGCGGCACCAACCTCCTCAAAATTACTCATGTTAAATCCAGCAAGTTCTAGTGTCCACCCTGGAGCTCCATCGCCACCAGTAAACCTTGACCAAACATCTTGATGAAAATCGATAAAAATTTTAAAGCCGTACTCCCCTGCCTTTTTTACGATTTCTTCTAGATACTTAAGATATTCTTCATCATAAATTCCAGGCCCTTCATGCTCGATAGCTTCCCAGCTGGTACATAATCTAAGTAATTGAAACCCCCAATGCTGCAGTCTGCCAAAATGCTCATCAGCCTCCTCCAAAGGAAAGGGACGCCCTACAAACGAGACCTCTCGATGACCTTCGAACGAATGCCTTAAATGGAGAGCCTTATCATTTCTTGCGGGAACTTTTGCAGTTAGGTTGACACCGCGCATAATTATATGCCTGCCGTGCTGATCTCTAAACGACTCGCCATTAATTATGATATCCATAAAAAAACAATACCATAAAAATGGATTTTATTTTAATTTGCTTGCTATCAGATCTATAGAGCGGCTTCAGGAAGCTCTGATTTTACCTCAATATGGGCGTAGGCCATAACTAAGGCCTTGTCGAGATTGGAGAAAATTTTATCTTCCCCGATTTTTTCTAGGAGACCAGATCGCTTAAAGATCGCGTGCAGGCTTTTATGAACCCCCGAGAAGAGGAGTAGGGTTTTATCGCGTTTAGCTTTTGTCCAAACGTCATCGAGTAGCCGTATTCCTGTAGCATCAATCATAGGGACGTGATCAAGTCTAAGTATAAGAACTTTAGGAACGTACCGAATGTCACTAAGAGCTGTTTTGAATTTTCCTACAGCTGCAAAGAAGAATGGGCCTTCGATATCAAAAACTTCGACACCTTCTGGAAGGTCCGGCAAGTTGCTCTCCTTTTTTTCCTTCTTTAAAAAATCACCTTTTGCGGTATCGGACATGTGCTGCATAAATAAAAATGCCGCTAGTACAATTCCGACTTCAATTGCGATAATTAAATTAACAAAAACTGTAAGGAGAAAGGTTGTTAGCAGAATAAGAATGTCATGCTTAGGGCTTAAAAAGAGCCTAGCAAAGTGCCTCCATTCACTCATATTATAAGCAACCATAGCTATAATCGCACCGAAAGTGGCAAAAGGGATTAATTTTACAAGCGGGGCAAAAAAAACTAAGACAATTAAAAGAGTTAAGCATTGAACAATTGCTGCAAAGGGTGTTTTTCCCCCATTTCTAATGCTTGCCGTTGTTCTGCTAATTGAACCTGTGATCGGGATTCCCCCAAAGAGAACTGAAAAAATATTTCCTAAACCCTGAGCAATTAGCTCCATGTCAGAAATATGTTTTTTTCCCGTCATACCATCGGCTACAACCGCTGACAAAAGTGATTCCATTCCAACTAGAAGTGCTATTGTAATTGCAGGAGAGACTAAATTCATCATATCTTCCCATTTAATGCTAGGAGGGGCATGAAAGGAGGGGAAAGTATTTGCAATATTTCCGAATTTATCTCCGATTGTTTCAACGGGCAGTCCAAATATCCAAACGACTAAGGTAGAAAAAACAATCGCGACCAAAGTCCCTGGAACTTTTTTGGAGACCTTAGGCCAGAAAATCACAATCGCAATTCCGATCAAGGTCAAAAAAAATGAATAGGGATTAATCGTGTGAATGTTTTTAAAATAGAGTTGCCACCTTTCGACAAAATCAAGCGGAATGTGAGTGAGAGACAATCCTAACAAATTATGAACTTGCCCAGTAAATAAAACGACGGCTAAGCCACTTGTCAAACCGATTGTAACGGGATAGGGGACAAATTTAATCATTGTCCCAAAATGCATACAACCCATAGCAATTAGAAAAATACCCGCCATAATTGTAGTAATTACAAGACCTTCATAGCCATACCCTTGAACGACTGAAAAAATAAGGACAACAAAGGCCCCTGTCGGTCCTGAAATTTGAGTTAAAGACCCACCGAGCATTGCAACGACAATTCCGCCGATAATCACTGCATACAATCCCTGCTCAGGTCTTACGCCTGAAGCAATCGCAAACGCTATCGACATTGGTAAAGTTAGAATGGCAACAATAAGGCCAGCAACAAGATCCTTAGAAAAATCAGAAAATGAGTATCCCTCTTCTTTTAAAAGGAGATATAACTTTGGTCTCAAAGATTGAAGCATCAAAGGCTCGAAATAAATATATACTCTTGATAGTATCTGTACTATGAGAAGAAGTCAATGGGGCTCAAACAAAAAAAAAGAGGTGATTGCGAAAAGGGCATCACGCAACCACCTCTTACCCTCTCTTAGCAAAAAGAGAAGGATACGATTATTATAATTAAATTATAATTAACCTGCAATTTAAAGTTAAATATAGTATGTTATATGAAATTCTTTACTTTTTGGTGATTGGTTCCTTTGCTGGACTCCTAGGTGGACTTTTTGGGGTCGGCGGTGGGTTTCTCTTTATTCCGGCTCAAATTTTTATTTACAACTATTACGATATCCCTAAAGATCTTCAGATAAAACTTGCTATTTGCACCTCCCTAGCAGTCGTAGTTTTTAACACCTTAGCCGCAACCCAGACACACAGAAAAAAAGGGGCTATAAACCTCCCTATATTAAAAAAAATAGTATTATCAATTATCCTCGGGGCCATTTTTGGAGGATACCTCGCTAAAAGCTTCCCCTCCACCCTTCTTGAAATTATTTTTGGTATCATGGAATTTCTGTTTGGCCTCTACTTCCTCCTAAGCCCTAAAATGCACGAAAGTTCTCAACCCAAAAAAATCAATTTTTTAGTCATTAACATAGTATTTTTTTTAACGACTCTCTTCTCGGTAATTCTAGGGGTGGGAGGGGGGATTTTTATGATTCCCATTCTCACCTTTCTTCGAATCCCCTTAAAGCAATCTATTGGCACTTCCGCTCTCACTACCCTGATAGTCTCGTTTTTAGGGGCCGCATCCCTCCTCATCCCCTCTTTGCAGAGCGTCACCCTTCCCTTTGCTTTTGGCTACCTCTACCTCCCCGCTTTTATCCCCCTTGCCCTAGGTGCTCTCGTTGCAGCCCCCATCGGCGCCCGCCTCACACACTCCCTCCCTACCACCTACTTAAAGAAAGGTTTTGGCGTTCTCCTCCTTCTCCTCTCTTTATGTATTCTTATCCGGGAATAAATTTTTCTTTATAGACTCTTTTAAATTATCAACTCGATATAATATTAGAAAACCTCAAAAGGAGATCTAATTTTATGACGGTTACACCATTAAGCTACGCTGATATATTAAATTTAACTACAGCTATCGAATTTGAAGCCGGCCTTAGATTAGCTCGCCCTACAAACCCAGAGGCTCAAACCCAATACAGCGCAGCGCGTAGTCAAGCAGGCTATTACAGACCCTCTTATTCGTTCATTAGCTCTAGATCGGGTAGAGTTACTATTGAAGCACCTCGAACAAGAGCAGCTGTTGAAGAAGATCGTCAAAAAAGAGAGGAGAGTAAAGCTAATTTTTCTCTAATTCTCGGGATCTTCACCCTTTTGGGGGGAATTTTCGCCCTAGGATTTACCCTGAGAGCTCAAAAAGCTCAGGGCGCAGCTTTAAATAAAATGCGTCTGGCTAATAGACAATTGTTTGGAACCTCAAAAGGTTTGTTAGATCAACGAGTTTTTGATGCATTCAGCAATTTGCTAGCCGCCCAACTTTCGATAGATAAAGAGCGTATGAACACGATTTCTAATTATAATTATTCCGTTTTAGGCGCGGTTGTAGCTGGATCAACGCTGGTTGCTGGGGGATTGTTAGCAGCCCCTATTCTCATGATTGCAGGCAAAGTAGTTTTAATCGCCTCTGCAGCTCTAGCTCTATACAACCTCTCCTCTCACTGGGACGACGAAGCAAATTTCAGAAATACTTACTCTCTAATGTTAGATAATAACAGCGGTCTGGTTGCCAAGGTCAAAGAAGCGATTCACCAGGTTCAAACGACCCCAACGGCTCCCCCACTATACAATTGGAGTTAGTATAAATTATAAGATTGAAAACAAGCCTCTCTTGCTTAAAAGAGGGGCTTGCTTAATTGGTAGTTTTGAGTATCTTTTCTCTGTTTATGAAGTTCTACTTGCCCCTCAAAACTTCTTTCGCTCCCCCCCCTTTCTAATTTCAAAATCCAAGTAACTTTCCTCTTCTTATACGCATCAGAATCAGGGGTCAAACTCTCTACAAAAGATTTCAACTGCTCTTCTATAATTTTCTTTTTTGGAAATCTCCAACCAATTATCCCTTTTAAAGGGTGCTTTTTTTCTATATAAATTTTTTGAAGTTGAAACAGGTGAAGGTCTTGATTTTGACAACATTTGTAAGCGCTATAAGCCGATTTTACAAAAGAGACTCTTTTCCCATCAAATTCCTCAAGTTGCACTCTACGAGTCTTTTTTAAAAAGGGTGAAACCTCTCGCATCTCTTTCCTTCTCTCAATAATAGCGCCAACAGAAGAAAGTCTAATTCCTCGCAATCGTTGTAAGATAATACTATTTACTTCTTTCTTTTTTGGAAAAAAACCGTCAATTCTTTTTGCATTTTCGAATAAATCTAATTTTTTTTCTGTCATACAAATCTTTTGTTTTAGGCCTATATTTTAACAGATTCTTAATATAAGCCCAACAAAAAACTTATTTAAATTTAAATAAAGAATATAACATTAACTTTTATAAAGATTTGTATTCTATATTAAATTTTTTAGGTCCCGGGGTACTACTCTCCTCGCAATGAATAATTGCCTCGACCTCTCTTTTGTTTGTAATAATACGATAGCCCTCTTCTGTACGAATAATTTGTTCTAAACAATCCCCATAAGGGATGAATTGGGCAAGTTCCTCACTTTCCAAAATAGCCTTTATCTCTCTTTTAGCCTCTGCAAAAGGTGGCAAAGCTGCAAATAGTGGCAGAGCAAATAGACTAAGAACGCTTAATAATTTCATAATTTTTCTCCTTATTGACAAATATTTTTTTTCTTTCTATGGTGTGATCTATGTTGAGTCCCAGAACGTTTACCTTATTGTTCGCTAGCATAACCATCATCGGCTGCACCCTCTTTTTTTACAATAGTCAACCTACTATAACAGGAGTTGTTACTCCACTCAATTTTGCAGAAATCAAACCGCAAGTTGGGGGGAGAGTTTTTGAGGTCTGGTTTGAAGAAGGGCAAACGGTGCAAGAGGGTGACCTCCTATTTACTATAGATCCCAAACCTTACGAAGCGATGCTGGAGCAAGCAGTTGCAAAAAGAACACAAACTTTGTCGAGGTTACAGTATGCTGCAGAAAAAGTATCTCGATATGAAAGTTTACTCGCCAGCGGCTACGTAACAGAGGCCGATTTTATTCACTACACATCTGAGCTAACAAGCTGCGAGGCCATGCTCATGGAAAATGATGCGGAGATTAGGCTAGCAAAGCTCGATTTAGAAAACTGCTACATTAAAGCCCCTTTTACAGGAGTTGTAGGCAAGCCGCTGCAAGAAAATTCAAGCCTAGCCACCCTCTATCAAATCGATCCTATCTATATTGAATTTGTCATTTCTGAAAAACAGTATGCGAAATTGGGTCCCACACCTAAACTAGAGCTTTTAGGGGGAATTGTGACACCAAAAGTCATTCCAATGAATCCTTCTGGCAAAGTCCTCCTTAGAGTAGAATATCCCAATCAAAAAAGGCTCTTCTGGCCAGGCATGCATATTAAGGCAAATCTGAGCGTCTCTGACGTCTCTTCTTCTGCTTTCGAATCTTCTCTTCTTCCAGACTCTTCTTAGACTCAATCCCGTGTACCACTTCTTTAAATCTTTCTAAAAGAAGCCTTCTCGCAAAAAAACGATTCGCCTCTCTAGATCTATCTTTATGACACTTAATTTCAATTTCTGTGGGAAGGTGCTTTAAATAGACACAATTCTGACTTTTATTTACTTTCTGACCCCCACTTCCACTTCCGGAAATGAAACTCTCTTTAATATCCTTTTCTAAAAGGCCAAACTTTTCCATTTCATCGTGAAGAGCTTTAATTTTTTCAGGAGAGATTACCATTAGGTAATAATACGATTTTAATTTAAAAAATGCTATGTCAATCTTCCTTAGCAAATAGAGGTTTGTAAATAATTTAATTATGTTGTATCGATTTGTTTATGAAGAAGATTATGATTATAGCTCTTTTTTTATTTGGTTGTTCTCACGAAAGAGGAGAGACCCCCTCACCACTACATGTGGTAAATACTAAACAGTTAAAGGAAGTTGCAAAAGATTTTTTCCGAGATATTGGTGGGGTTGAAGTTGCCCTCTCCTCTACTCTAACTGGATTCTATTTCGATCCTAAAATTTATCAAAAAAATGAAATTAAGGCGTATAAAAAGTGGCGCCCCCTTTTCGCAAAGCCGAAAAATTGCAAACTATCTGAGATTTTTCAAATTGATTATCAAGGAATTAGTCTTTTATCCCTTTTTTGTCTTCCGAAAACAAATTTGGTGAAAAAACAGCCCTTAGCTGCCGTCTGCCTCCCCTCATTTTCCGTCCCTTTCGAACTAGATCCCAAATGGATTTTAACCTATCTCTCAAAAGGAATTCACGTTCTGGCAGTTAACTATGAGCATGGGGAGCATACGAGCTCGAGTGATTGGGAAAAAACTTGTCAAACCGGAATGCTAGCCTCGTTTTGGCTGCAAAAACACCTCAACTCAAAAATTCTTGTCGTCGGAAAATCTCTTGGCGCCATTCCTGCATCTTATGTTGCTGCAAATACTCCCAATGCATCTCTGATTTTGGAAAATATGATGGTGTTAAACCCCCTCTTAAGCAAACAACTTCTTAAAAGCGTTTCAGGGAAAATCCTAGCTATTCAAACCCTTAACTCCCAAACAATCATACAAATACCTAAAAAAGCAGAATTAATGACAGTAATCGGGAGTCATTTTGGCCCTTACTGGGGGGAATCAATGCCCACCTGGTATGAAAACGAAACCGACCAAATTAAACTGTTGAAATTTTTAACTGAGTAATTTTGGGGTCAAGCTTGACCCTAATAAAAAGGATGAGAATGAGTATTTTTGGCCAGATGTTTTCCTGGGTTGATATCCCGATTGTGCTGCTAATTTTGCTCATTGAGATCTTACTTGCATCGGATAATGCAGCCGCAATTGGGATGATTGTAAAAAAGTTGCCCGAGAAAAAAAGGGAAAAAGCCCTTTTTGCGGGTCTTGTTTCTGCATTTTTTTTACGAGCCCTGGGCGTTGCCTTTACCGCCTATTTAATCTATCTCTTTTGGGTTCAAATGATTGGAGGGGTTTATTTAGTCTACATTGCTTGGCATTTCTTATGGGGTGCAAAAAAAGCAGCCTCGTCTTCATTTTCGCCCACATCCTACTGGAAAGCCGTAGTCTACATAGAATTAGTAGACCTGCTTTTTGCAATCGATTCAATATTAGGGGCTTTTGCTCTGGCAAGTCTCTATTATCCTTATGACCAAATTACCTCTAAACTCTGGGTGATCTATCTCGGGGGGGTTCTTGGCGTCGTTGCAGTGCGCTTTGTAACGAAAAAATTCATCACCTTTCTCAACAATCATAAAAAAATTGAATCGATCGCTTTTCTTGTTATCGGCTGGATGGGGATAAAGTTAATTTTTGAAGGGAGTATGTCGCTTTTTTCAATTGAAACGTTTCGACACGCCTCGGATCTCTTTTTCTGGGGAGGAACCCTCTTAATTGTCCTTATAGGCTTGTTGTTTGACAAAATCAAAAAGACTATAAATCGTTAATTCTATAGAATAGTGTTTCTATGGAAACAAAAGAGATTGTCTCTAACAGATCCGCTTATCACCACTATGAGGTTTTGGAGGTGTTCGAAGCCGGAATAGCCTTGCTTGGAACTGAGATTAAATCTCTTAGAGCCGCAGGTGGCAACTTGCAAGACAACTATATTACTATAAAAAATCGAGAGGTCTGGCTTAAAAATGCCTCAATTGCCCCGTATCGGTATGGTAATATTCACAATCATGAAGAGCGCAGAGAGAGAAAGCTTCTTCTTCACAAGGAAGAAATTTTCAAGTTAAGAAAGGTTACAGAGATAAAAGGGCACACCTTGATCGCCCTCTCCTTTTATTTAAAAAAGGGAATTGTAAAAGTGAAAGTGGGTGTATGTCGCGGAAAAAAAACTCATGACAAGCGCGAAGATCAGAAAAAGCGTTCCGCTGCAAAAGAAATTGCACAAGCTTTTAAGAACTCTTGACGTCTAGGTAAAAATTCACTAAAATCGTTTTTTGTACTGAGGAGTTTTATGAAGTTTAGCATATCGAGAGAAGAATTATCTTCACTGATTGGAAAAATTCAAGGAGTGATCCCTTCAAAAGCAATTATTCCAATCCTTGCCAATGTTTTAATTGAAGCCAAAAGCCATCAAATCATTGTAACCGCCTCCGATCTCACTGTAAGTCTTCGGGCTAGCGCTGCTGTTACAGTCTTAAAAGAGGGTTCTATTGCCCTTCCTGCAAGACGTTTTTTTCAACTTATCCGAGAATTGAAATCACCTGAAGTGACCGTTGAAACGGGTGAAAACCATATAGCTATCATCACAAGCGGCTCTTCTCACTTCCGCATTAATGGGTTAGAAAAAGGGGAATTCCCCCCATTTCCAGAAATTAAAGATGGAAAATCTTTTGAGCTCCCTACCTCTAGACTCAAAGAAATGTTTGTAAACACTTCTTTTGCGGCAGCAAAGGATGATACAAGGCAAGTGCTTAACGGCATTTATATGGAGTTGCAAGATGATAAAGTCATTGTTGTGGGCACAGATGGAAAAAAACTTGCAAAAATCGAACAGTCTGTTGAGTGTACGCCAGGAACCAAGCAAAGCAGCATCATCCCGTTAAAAGCTGTGGAAGAGATGATCCGCCTTCTTGATGACGACTCAGAAAACACAACTTTAACGTTGATGGCAGATAAAATTGCTCTAGAAACAGACAATGGCTCTCTTGTCTCCAAACTTCTTTCCGGTCAATTCCCTGACTACGAAAGAGTGATCCCAAACAGAGAGTCGATGCATAAAATGTTTCTTCACCGAGATGAACTTATGACGCTCCTTAAACAAGTCTCTCTTTTTACAGTAGATACCTCTCATTCTGTGAAGCTGACTTTCGGAGAGGGAGAACTAAGATTACAAGCTACCAACAGCGAGCTTGGTGAGGGAAAAGTACAAATGCCTGTTGACTATCACAATGAAAAACTGGATATCGCTTTTAACCCCCACTATTTTATCGATATTTTACGACATTGTAAGGACGAAACTGTCAGCTTTGGAATCACCGACTCTTTTAATCCCGGATCAATTACTGACACCTCTGAAGCTCACTATGTCCTCATGCCCATGAGACTCAGTAGCGATTGATGACTCAGCTCACCCGAATCCGCCTTGCTCATTTTCGAAACTTTAAAGAGCTCGATATTGAATTTACAGGCGGATTGAATGCAATCGTTGGTCCTAATGCTATAGGAAAAACTACCCTACTTGAGGCAATTCATTTTTTAAGCATCGGTCGCTCTTTTCGAACAGGAAAATTACAAGAGGTAATTAAAAAAGGGGAATCGAATTTTTCTATTCAAGCTTTTTTCACAAAGGATGGCGTAGATCAAACCCTTTCAATTTTCTACAATGGAATAACCAAAGAGATCAAGCACAATGAGACCTCCTACACCTCCTTCACCCCCCTTTTTGGACTTTTCCCTACAGTTATCTACTCCCCTTTTGATATCGCCTTGATTCATGCTCTACCGCAAGAGCGGCGCAAATTCCTTAATATTTTAATTGCCCAAGCAAACCCTTTGTACGTCCACCACCTAACAAGATATTCAAAAGCAGTTCTTCATCGAAATGCCCTTTTAAAGAGCAGAAAATTAGCTACAATAGAAATTTGGGAAGAAGAGATGATTAAAGCAGCTCAATTTATTCAGGAAAAGAGGGGTGAAGTGCTTGGAAAAATATCTCTTCTGTCAAAAGCGCTTTACCAAGAGCTTTCTAGTGGGAAGGAGGAGTTGAAGCTTGTGTATAAACCCTCAAAAATTTCATCGGATCTCCTTGCCCTTTCCCGGGAAAAAGATCTTATGCTGGGCTACACCTCTCTTGGACCCCAAAAAGATGATATTGAAATTACACTAGATGCTCTATCTGCAAAAAATTATGCAAGTGAAGGGCAGAAACGTTCCATCATTGGATCTTTAAAGCTTGCTGAAAAAGAGTATCTTAATCCAGCAATTCTTCTTGTTGATGATTTTGGAGTCCACCTTGACTCAAGACGTAAAGGGAAATTTGAAGAAAAAATTTCCCAAGAGGCTCAAGCTTTTCTAACATCCCCCTACCCTTTAGGAGGATCTACGCAAGCTTTTTTGCATTTTTTGGATAGTCCCTCTCCTCTAGAGTCCTCAGCTCCTCTATAAAAGCTCTCCCCAGGGCCGATTCTTTATCAAGTGAAGCACACCCTTTTTTTCGAGCGCATTTAAAAACATCTAACACGCTTTTTGCAAGAACTTTACCCAGTTGAACCCCTTCTTGATCAAAAGAGTTAATTCCCCAAATAAACCCCTCAAAAGCAGCTAAGTGTTCGTGATAACTTAAGAGTTGCCCGAGTGTGTAGGGATCTAAAGAATTGGCAAGTAGAATATGACTCGGTCTATTCCCTGAAAAATACTTATTAGGATTTGGATTTTGATCCCCCTTTGCAAGTGCTATTGCCTGGGCAAATAAATTTGCGAGCAATTTTTCTTGATTTGTCGTCCCTTCAATTACCCTATCACCCTCTCTTTGGGGGGAAGCAAACCCGATAAACTCTATCGGAATCGGATCCATCCCTTGATGAATGCACTGATAATAAGCGTGTTGTCCTTCAGTTCCTACAGTTCCCCAAATCACAGGGCAAGTAGGATGCTTAATAAAACTCCCATCTTCTTGCGAAACGCTTTTTCCATTTGATTCCATAAAGAGCTGTTGGAGATGAGCTGAGTAAAAACTCATTCCTTGGGCATAGGGAATGACTGCAAGAGTCTCCATTTTCAGAAAGTTTCGATTCCAAACGCCTAAAAGAGCTCCCCAAAGAGGTAAATTTTGTAGCGGATCTTTTTGGTTTAGAGCATGCTGATCCATGTCGTGAAGCCCTTTTAGAAATTGCTCCCATATTTCTACTCCGAAAATAAATCCGAGAGGAACCGCCCCCACCATGCTTGAAACTGAATATCTTCCGCCAATATAGTCCCACATATAAAAAACCTCCATAAACCTTGAAGGCTCATCCATAGGACTTCCCTTTCCAGTAACAAGGACAAAATGGTTTTTGGCATCTAATTTTGCTTCTTGAAATTTTTTTCGCAAAAGCTCCTCTTGCGCTTGGATTTCAAGGGTCCCTCCTGATTTAGAGACAATTGCAACTAGCGTTGTTTTAAGATCTACTTCACTTAAAATAGCACCTACTTTATCCGGGTCAACATTTGAGGCAAAATAGAGCTTTTTAGAATTTTCTTGAAAAGCTTTAAGAGCGTGATAGATAGCATCTGTTCCAAGGTAAGATCCCCCAATTCCCACAACAATCATCGCTTGGTATTGTTGCGTAAGAGGTAAAAATTTTTTTAGCTTTCTAAGCTCTACCTGATAATCTTCCGATGCTATCCTTGCTTCTGGGGAGCATTTTAAGTTTTTATCCAAAATTCGGATCGCTGTGTGCCCCACCCTTCTCTCTTCTGACTGACAATTTTTTACATAATTCATTACTTCCATATCTTGAAGGCGCCCCATTTTTTCAATGCAACCTGTTTCAATGGCTAAATCTGCAAGAGTGGCACAAATTTTTTCATCAACTCTTTCTGTTCCAAAGAGCATCTTCCACTTTCCAAAAGAAAGAGTCATTTTTTTGATCCGCTCATCGCTTAGATAAGCAGGTCTTGCTAAATTAGGCGCGGTTTTGGCAAGTTTCTCTAACTCATGCACAGCTTTTAATTCTTGAAATTTCATCTGAACCCCTCTTTGGACTGATTTTTGACATAAAATTCAATTTCTTATCAAACATTTTGCATATAAATCGAAAAAAAGATAGACTAGACTCAATTAATTTTCGATCATTCGGAGTATAGCGCAGCTTGGCTAGCGCGTCTGGTTTGGGACCAGAAGGCCGGGGGTTCAAATCCCTCTACTCCGAAATCGTTACTACCTCGCCCTCAGCGGCAATAAACCCTTGAATCATCCTAAGCCCCTCTCTTGAAACAGACCCAGAGAAGACTAAAATCTGATCAAGACCCTGCCAGCTATCAGTCATAAGAGACTCGGGAAAAACACGATAAGAAATTCCTTGAGCCTCAAGAGAGTGGATTGTTTTATCGAAAATCTCATAGGGAACCTTCCCTATGTCTGGGAGAACGACACCTAAGCTTGCCCCTTTATCTTCAAAGCAAGGCTCCCCCTTTCCCCCCACTATACCTAATTTTCCAGAGGCGCCCCATCCGAAGCCATCAAACTGGATGCAAGAATTTTTAACTCCGGGAAAAATGTAGGGGAAAAATGTGCGCGACAAGAGCTCTGCCTGCTCTGAAGGTCTTAAAGACTCGCTTAAATCAAGGAGAGCTATTAAGGGAATTTCATCAATAATGCAAGCTGAAACTCGATGAAGGTATTGCATAAAGAGCTCCATAGAGAAGAGCCAAAAAACATGATTCGTAATCTCTTTATCCCCAAAAAGATCTGATTTCCATTCAAGAAAATCGGCATAGAGCGACGCATCTTTGATGATTGCATCTCTAAAATTTCCCGTTCCCCGATAAAGAATAACTGCAGCTATCTGCTCTTTATAGGGCCTGTAAATTCGTTCTTCAAAAGCAGAGACCCCTATCCCCCTCGAAAAAAACCAAGAAGGATCTCTAAGGCGCGCATTCTTCGAGGAAAGACCTAAGTCAAGCTCAAAACAGAGTTTAGCCCCAAGTTTTAAAGCTGTCTGAATTTCTGTTTCAACCGATTCCCAAGAGAGATCACTGTCGGGCCTTAGATCTAAATAAATATTTAGTGAATTAAAGTGGGGGCCTTTTGCAAATTGGTACCCTGTTTCAGCAATTAGTGGCTTCAAAATGTTCTCCAAGCTCAAATTTCATGTAGCGAATGTACTTTCCGAGCCCTTGCCAGAGACGATTAAAGTAAGATGAGCCGTAATCTTCTGGGAGCAGACAATCTTCTACCGATTCCCATCTCGGATGCCCACTTACTACTTTCATCATTTGGTTGGAGTACCTCTCATCATCTGTAACAAGAGTCAAAGTTGTCTTGGGTCTACTTACCTTTGTAAGCATATCAATAAAAGGCCTTTGTATGATTCGATTTTTTGCATGACTATTTTTAGGCCAAGGATCTGGAAAATTGACATACGCTTTTTCGATAAATGAGTCTTTAAGATAGTGCTGGCAAAAATCTTCTGCAAGGCCACAGACGGGAAGTAAATTTTTTAAGGAAAGATTTTGCTTTTTCGACCAAATTTGCCTAGTTCGCTTAAACTGCTTTTCAACGCCAATCCAATTGTACTCAGGGTAATTTTGGGCAGCTCTGGCAATCCACTCTCCGTTTCCACTGCAAAATTCGACGCAAATAGGATTGTCATTTTGAAATATTTCCTTGAATGTCAGATTAAATGTTTCATGCTGATCGTAATGCCTTGGCACGCAAAGCATTCCTTCGTGGAAAATTGGCTTTCGCTCCTCCCACGCAAACAAAATTGGCAAATCTGCAGGTCTCATAGAAAAAATGCCCAGGAAGGGACTTGAACCCCCACGCCGCGAAGCACCAGATCCTAAGTCTGGCGTGTCTACCATTTCACCACCTGGGCAGGTAATGATGGGAGAATTGTGCCTTTTCTATGATTTTTTAGTCAAGAAACAAAGTGTTTGATAGACAAGTCTTGCTGCAGCAAGTTCCGAGGAGAGCTCTCCCACCTGGGGATTGAGGCCTATAAAATCAAATCCAATTATTTTTTTCTTTTTAACAACAAGCTTCAATAATTTAATCACTTTCCCGTAGGAAAGCCCCATTGGTTCAGGCCTTTTGCTCATAATGACACCCGGGTCAAAAACACTTGCGTCAATTGTCATGTACACAGTAGATTGCGTTAACTCCTCAACGACATCTTCCATCCAATAATCATCTTTTTCATCAAGAATATCGGAAGCAAAGAAAATTTTATCGTATTGAAGATCCCTTTTTTCACGGTTTGAGGTAGCTCGAATGCCCACTTGAACCACATCGGTTGCATACTCTTGCCCTTTTTTTAAAGCGCAAGCTTGGCTATAAGAGGAGCCGTCAAAACTTGTCCTCAATTGAGTTGAAGCTCCGAGGTGGAGGACTGAGAAAGCGCCAGCTACCTCTTTAGCCCCCCGCATCGCTCCTATGGTGAGGGTTTGATCCTCGCCTAAGAAAATAGGGAATTTACCCTCATTTAATAGTTCCACCATTCTTGCTTCAACTGCTTCGACGAAAAGAGCAGGTGTTTCACTTGAAATAAGAACCTCCGCTGTGTGGACGCCTATGCTTGAGAGCTGTTGATCCGTCTCTAAATCATAATCTTCCATAAATTTTGAAGCTTTTAAGAGAGAAAGGGGGCCATAATTTTCTTTAATTTGAATGGGATGCTCGTATAAAACAGGAACAACAACAAATTTCGATTTCTCATAGAGCCCAGGTTTTCCAAGAAACGGGGTAACCTCAGGGTGCTGAGTTGCTAAAGGGAGATATTTGTCAGTAAAACCAATTCCCACAACTACACTTCCGTGACTTTCGTCTACTTTAAGACTTCTTGAGGCGATTTTGATGTTTTTTATCTCATGCTCACCCTCTGCAAATTCGTTTCCTATAGTCAAGAGTTCGCTATTTAATGCCTCTTCAAGCTCATTTTGAGAAAACTCGCCACTTTTTTTACAAATAAGAGTTCGATCCTTTTTTCCATTACGATAAAGATCTCCTAGAATTACCCCTGCACTTATGACGGAACCTTTTAAACCTTCGGCAGTTGCTAAAATCGCATCCACTACATCACTGCTTGGAATGATTTGACTTGGTTCTAAAAATAAAGAATCTTTTGGCAGAGAATAGGTATGAACAAGGGGGCGACATTGTGATAAATAACTTAATTCCAGAGCTTTGTTAACAGCGCCTGCTAAAGACCTGCTCTGACCGAATCCATTAATAAAGTAATAATTTTTCATATTTATTTATTATTAAAATTTTTAATTACTAAGTATAATGTATACTTTCTCTATTTTTTGTGTCAGACAAAAAAAACTCTCGTCTATTATCAGAAAAAAAATCATAATCTTTGATCATGGACTTTGATGACAAAAAAAAGACTCTGGGCGTTTTTCAGCTCATCATGATTAATGTAATCGCCGTAGATAGCTTACGTACCCTTCCGTTTTCAGCCGAGTACGGTTTATCTCTTGTATTCTTCTACATGATTGCAGCACTTTTCTTTTTCTTTCCTAGTGGATTAATTTCAGCGGAGCTTGGAACAGGCTGGCCTCATACAGGAGGGCTCTATATCTGGATCAGGGAGGCTTTCGGTGAAAAAATTGGGCTAATTGCGATCTGGTTAAACTGGGTCTATAACCTCGCCTGGTACCCCACCATCATGGCTCTAATCGCAGGAACTTTTGCCTACCTCTTCTCCCCCGAACTTGCCCAAAACAAAATCTATATGTGCCTCTTAATCCTTGGCCTTTTCTGGGCTGCTACTCTTTTGAACTGTTGCGGCATGAGAATTTCTGTGATGATCAGCACAATTGGCGCCTTAATCGGCACTCTGTTGCCTATGCTTCTTATTATAGCTCTCGGGGCAATTTGGGTGATTCAAGGAAGACCCTCAGAAGTTCCGTTAACCCTCCCCGCACTCCTACCCTCTATTGCAAGCTATGACAAGCTCGCCTTCTTCAGTAATATTTTATTTGGAATGATCGGTCTTGAAATGGTTGCTGCCCATGCAGGCGAGATGAAGAATCCAAGGCGCGACTATCCAAAGGCACTTTTTATCTCCTCAGCAATCATCATTACTTCAACGGTGCTAGCCTCTCTTGCTATCGCGATCGTAGTTCCGCATAAAAACTTAAATCTTGTTGTAGGGGTAATTCAAGCCTTTTCCCTCTTTTTTGCAGCATTTAATATACCTTGGATGACAAAAATTATTGCCCTCTGTGTAATTTTAGGAGGATTAAGTGGAGTTTCAGCTTGGATGATCGGTCCCACAAAAGGGATCATGGTAGCTGGAAAAGACGGATCACTCCCAAAATTATTTACTAAAGTGAATCAGCACGGCGTTCCTACTGGGGCTCTCTTCCTTCAAGCAATCATTGTCTCAATTCTATCACTAGCCTTCATCTTTATGCCTACTGTAAACAGTTCGTTTTGGCTCCTCTCAATCATCACAGCGCAACTAGCCCTAATTGTCTATATCATGCTTTTTGCGGCATCTGTCAAGCTTCACCACCACAAACGAGAAGTCCAGAGAAATTTTAAAGTTCCGTACGGAAACTTTGGCATCTGGTTTGTTGCTCTAAGTGGAATTACCATTAGCCTCATTGCAATCGGGGTTGGATTTCTCCCCCCCTCTGACATTCCCATGCATAACGGCATTTCCTACAAATGGCTTATTATTTGCGGAATGATCATACTCTCTGCCCTCCCTTTCCCCCTTTACTGGATTTCAAAATCGTCCAAGCGGCGCAGAAAGTTCCCCACCTAAAACCCTCTGTTAAAACCCGAATTTAAAATAGAGCCCGAATCTAATTGTGGCTAATTTCTCCTATCCGCCAATCCCCCTCTGATCGCAAACAAATTATTTTAGTTGGAGAAAAATCGAAAAGGGGTTAAAATCTGAGGAATTTTAAGCATATGGGTGGGTAACTATAGAAACTAGTGATATAGAATTTTCTAAATGGCGTAGGCGTCTCTGGCCTTTTCACAAATCAGAGTTCAAAAAACTTTTTCCTTTAATACTTATAAAATTTTTAATATCAATCAATTACGGCATTCTAACAAACATGAAAGATACCATGACCGTCACCGCAAGTGGGTCTGGAGCTGAAGTAATTGCTGTTTTAAAAGGGTGGATTGTCTTACCTGCAGCGATGATCATAGCTGTTGTCTATTCTAAGTTAAGTAATGTTTTAAATAAGAAAAAATTATTTTACACAATGATGGGTGGCTTTTTGGCCGTCATCTTCCTATACGGCTTTATCCTCTATCCGAATAGCGACTTTTTCTCCCCCACCGAATCTTCAAATTGGCTGATCCAAAAATTTGGAGCGAAGTATGAGCATTGGGTGGCTGTTTACCGAAACTGGATTCACTCCCTTTTATTTATCACTGCAGAGCTTTGGGGAAGCGTTGTGATTTTAGTTATGTTTTGGGGTTTAGCCAACGACGTAACCTCGGTTGATGAAGCTAAAAGATCGTATAATATCTATATCGCAGCTGGCGATGTTGCAGCGTTTTCAATCGGACCTATAGTCTATTTCTTTATGAGTTGGATTGGAAAAAAATCGTTTATGCTTGCAACTCAAAGCCTCCTCTCTGTCGTCCTTTTGCTAGGATTTCTAGTTATGGGGATTTTCTGGTGGATGAACAAATATTCATTAACAGACAAAAGCTTCTCAAATCCTTCTGAATACAGAGACTCTCCGAAGAAATATAAGGAGAAACTATCTCTGAGACAAGGCTTTATGCTCTTAGTTAAGTCAAAGTACCTTCTGGGAATAGCTGTCCTTGTGGTCGGTTACGGACTTTCCATTAATTTAATTGAAGTGACGTGGAAAGCATCGGTAAAAAGCCTCTATCCAGACAAAGTAGACTTTCAGATTTTCACAAGCAAGGCAACTTCTTGCGTCGGTCTCTTTGCCTTCATAACATCAATTTTCCTTGGAAGCAACATTATCCGTAAATTTGGCTGGCGCTTTAGCGCGCTCTTAACCCCTATTTTTGTTGGGGTTACAGGGGTGATGTTCTTTTGTTTTGTATTAAACATTAACATGTTAAATCCAATTGCGGCCCTTTTTGGGGTTACCCCCCTAATGATAGTCGTCCTCTTTGGAGCTTTTCAAAATGTGATCAGCAAAGTTGCTAAATACTCCTTTTTTGATCCGACCAAAGAGATGGCCTACATCCCTTTAGATAACGAGGCTAAATTAAAAGGAAAAGCAGCAATTGATGTGGTTGGCTCTCGCCTAGGCAAATCGGGATCAGCCTGGATTCAGATTGCATTGATCGATTTAGTTGGAACTGGCTCGATATTTTCAGTGACCCATATCCTACTTCCCATAGTAGTATTTGTCACATTTACCTGGATTTTATCAGTCAGATCCCTAGGAAGGCAATTTGAAGAAAAACATTTAGAACAAAAATTAGCTATGAACCAGGCTGAGTAGTCTGTTATAATGGTTTAATAGCTAGATTAATGCAAAAAAAGGTTGAACAGATGAACAAAACAAGCAAATTATGTTGGTCAAACATCTTATTCTTAGGGGGTTATCACCTTCTATTGCTGATTCTCTTGCCTACGTACTTATTTTTTTACACCCCCTCCGGAACCCTTCTTCTCTTAAGTTTTATCCTTCTATATACAACAGGACTCGCTATCACAGCGGGTTATCATCGATTATTTTCTCACAGCACTTATAAAACCAATAAATTTATTGAATCGATCTACCTCTTCTTTGGAAGTATGGCAACTCAAGGAAGTGCGCTTAGATGGTCTCATGACCATAGGATTCACCACGCCCATATAGATAAAGATGAAGATCCTTATACAGTAAAGCGTGGTTTTTGGCACGCACACTTCATTTGGCTCTTTAAAAAGCAAAATCCTATTAAAGAGAAAGTGGTTGCAGATCTTGTGAAAGATCCGATTCTTGCATTTCAGCACAAACATTTTAATATCCTAATGGTTGTTACAAACATCTTGGCTACTCTATTTATTGGGTGGGTTACAAATGACTATTTTGGCGCGCTCGTATTCGGATGGCTATTGAGACAGTTTCTACTTCATCATTTTACTTGGTTTATTAACTCACTAGCTCACTATTGGGGTCACCAAAACTATTCAACGGAGCATAGCGCTGTAGACAACTACATTATATCTCTCCTAACCTTTGGAGAGGGATACCACAACTATCACCATACATTTGCCTATGACTACAGAAATGGAATTCGCTGGTACCACTTTGACCCAACCAAGTGGCTTATCTGGAGTCTGAGCAAACTAGGTCTAGCAAGAGACCTAAAAAGAGTCAGTGACACTCGGATTGCTGAGCAAATGATTAAAGAGCATAAGAGAGCGCTCCTAGAAAAACTTCAAGAGACTTTCACAGAAAAACGGGAAGACCTTGAAGAGAAAGTTGCTTACTTTACAGAAACCCTTATTGAAAAGCTTTCAAAGCTCAATATTTTAATTCAACAATACAAGTCTTCAAAGAAACTAGCTGACAAGGCTGATTACGTGAAAGACCTTTTAGGGGAGATCTCTGAGCTGAAAAAAAGCCTTCGAAAAGAGTGGCGAGCTTGGAAAGATTTTTCTAAATTCGTCATGAACTTGCAGCCAGCACTTGCCTAACTTTACCCTTTTCAGTATGATCCGATTTTAGGACTACTGAAAAGGTTTTTTGTGCGTTATTTAGCTCTTGCTATTGTTTGTATCACCTCTGCATGTGCCGATTATCTCGATATTACCCCAGCTATTAAAGGGCCTTGGTTTACAGGCCCCCTCTTAACACCCTCTGCCTATACTATTCCTGAGGGACACTTCAACATACAGCCCTATATTTTTGTAGATAACATTCCTAGTGTCTTTAACGAGCATTGGCACTCCGTTAGACTCAAAAAAACTTTTTCTGACATCAATTTACAAGTAGTAGGAAAATTCGGCCTTAGCTCTTTTATGGATTTAACAATCATCCCTTCGTTTTTCTACAATTACGTCGGAGATGAGAGCTCCTGGAGATTCGGCGATTTATTTATTGGGACCTCATTCCAACTTTTCGCCCAATCAACTTTGAAGGGCTTTACTGCAAAGGTCGGAATTGCAGAGGTTTTTCCAACAGGTGTCTATGAACATCTAAATCCTAAGCTACTCGGAACTGACGCATCTGGAGATGGCACTTTCTCGACCATTTTTAAATTCGTTCTTTCTAAACGATGGAATCCCTATTCCATCCATTACCTTCAAGCCAGCATGAGCACCTCATGGTGGCTCTCCTCTAAGGTAGAGGTCCATGGATTAAATTCTTATGGTGGTGGCGAGAAAACGATAGGTAGAGTTCTGCCTGGAGCATTTTTTCCCTTACTATTAGGCTTTGAGTACAATTTAACCCAAAACTGGGTCCTTGCCCTTGATATCGCAAACACAATCAAACTAAAAACAAAATTCAAAGGTTATACAGAATACCCTGTTGGCTTAGGCTTTGCCTACTCATTAACGGTTGCCCCTGCAATCGAGTATAATTTTAGCGATGCTGTGGGTTTAATTGGGGGGGTGTGGGTCTCTCTCAAAGGGAGAAACGCGAGAAACCATCTAAACTATGTTCTTTCTCTAAATTGGTACCACTAACTCGTTCACCCAGTCAGTGACAATTTTATCCATCCATCGGAACTCTTTAAAAATATTAAGCCCAACAAACCCTATGTGACCTCCATGTTCTGTTTTAAAAATGGAGATGTTTTCGGGAAGCTTTAGATCATCTAGAACCGTAGATTTAATGATAGGATCGTCGTTTGCGAAAAGAATCTTCGTAGGAAGTGTAATTTTATGAGCGATTCTCTTTGAGCTGGCATAATAGTAATACTCAAATGCACTTGAAAATTTTGCGTAAGGGGCTGTATAGATTTCATCAAACTCGGTCAGGGTTACATTTTCGGGAAGATTGTGTGCAGGGAGATCAAAATAGCTGTGCCTAAATTCCACATCTTTTACCAAAAGCTTAATGAAATAATTTGCGTAGCACTCATTTTTTTGTAGGGTTAAAAGTCTTGAGCTTGACAAAAGATCTGCAGGGGGACTAACTGCGATCACCCCCTTTAAATATTGATCCCCACCACTTCCTAGTTCTGCTGCTAATTTCAATGAGATGTTTGCTCCGAGAGAAAAACCCATCAAAATTTTAGGAGAGTGAGGGAACATTTTTTTCATGTTCTCTACAACATGAAATATATCTTGACTCGACCCACTGTGATAAATCCCTTTAGAAAGCCCCCTGCCGCTACCGCACCCTCGTAAATTAATCCGAATGGCCTGAACCCCTTGATTAAACAACCTTCTTGCGATTCGTTTCATGTAGTGAGATCTATGCGATCCGCAGAGGCCGTGCACCATCAAAACGGAGGGGTTTTCTGGCCTCCAATCTTTAGGTGTTGCAATTTCAAGGGCGATTAAATCTCCGTCAGGCAAAAGAACATGATGTGTTTTTGAGGCAAGCTCAGGTTCAAAGTCGATTAGAGAGCCAATAACTGTTTGGTAGTAAGAGCTCCTAATCAAGGGGTTAAATCTTAAGTAATTCTCGTTCATCCTTAAATTCCCATTAACTCTATCATCACCAATATAAACTTATAATTGTTGTCGCAATTTTTATCACCTAATTATTGTATTTTACTCCGCTTTTAGTTAAAACAAGAGAATCAAGAAAAAGAATAAGATGAGGTATAATGCAAGCTCCTTATAATCATAACATTGAATTAGATTCCTTGCCAACTACATTCGGAAAGTGTCTCGGATTACACAACTCAAACCCTTTACAAATCGATATACGCTCTGAGAAAAAAATTCCGCAAAGAGAAAAAAATGAAGGGGAAATCCTTAACTATATTTCTGAAAACCTCCCTCTATACGGAACGTTAAAAGTAGATGACAGAGGATTTTCTTATCTTGATTTGGAGAACGAATACATTTACGAGCTCCTCCCTTTCCTTGAAACTCCAGGACTTTCCCCTCCCCCCTATTTCAGCGGAGTCTTCACAAGTGGCGCACATATCTCTCTCATTCTTAACTCAGAGCTAGAATCTCCTATTAACCTTGAAAAGTTTCGTGAAGATCTCTCATTTAGTGTTACAGGCTGTTATTATGTTGAACCTGAAAATTGGCACGACATTGAAACTCTCTGGTACCTAACAGTTGATTCTCCAGAACTTTCAGAAATCAGAACGGGCCTTGGCCTGGCCCCAACAATCCTTGGCAAGCAATTCTACATCACCTTTGCTGTGAAAAAGCGATTTCTTTCGATTCATGAAATTTTTTCTCACGAAAATCAAACCCTCATCATAAAGGATCTTTTTTAGTTTCAATAAAGATTTTATTGCGATAGTATTTACTCCTTGAACAAAAAAAAGGGTAAACACAATGAAATATTTTCGCTTTTTATTTCTCGCATTACTACTGTCTGCAACTTCTCTCCAATGTTATGATGCTGAACCGTACAGGCTCCTCTCTAATAAAGATAGTCAAGGCTGGACAATTGAGACTGATGATGGAACTATCTGGAGATCTGTTGACTCTATAAGTGCAAATCAAGTGCGGTATTGGAGAACAAACGACCGCCTTGTCATCAGACCTGTCTACCTTTCAAACTGGTACAAAGCAAAATTCTACCTATCCAATGAAAGAGACAGAACCTACGCTCTTGTTGAGCTCTCTCAAGGCCCACTTCTTAACAAGGCAACAAACAATCAAATCACCTACATTGATCACCTAACTGGACAACTGAAAACAGAGGATGGTGCAGGAAGATGTCTATATTGGAATGTCTCCTATCAAGACAGAGAGCCTCTCCAAAATTGGCACCCGAATGATTCCATCATCATCGGTTCGAATCGAAATTGCTGGGCTGGCTGGCTTTCTACAGAACCCTATATTTTAATCAACTTTGATACAAACACTTTTGTCCACGCAAACTTAGACTAAATCAAGGAGAAACCATGCAAGTTCCATTACAGGCTAGAGTCTATGCTAACAACAACATGGCTCCTAATTACCCTCAAGCTGAAATCTCTTCCTTAGACAGAGTTATTACCGGAATCGCTGTAGGAATACTCGCTACACTTGTTTTTACAGCAATCGAAATACCTTTAGTAGTTTCACTTATTACCGGCTCTATTATCGGCTTCTTTTCTTACTTTGCCACAGGGACCTCTACCCAAGAACTTCGCCGCAGAGCGGAACCGGTCTATCCGCGATATGAGACTCGTCGCCAGGGAAGAGATCCCCTTCAAGGCGCAGGCGCTTATGTAGTCCCAGATGACGATGATCCCACGTTATATCGCCATCTTGGCCGGGGTGTCGAGCAGGGAAGTTATGGGGCTGGACAAGGTTCAAGCGATACTTTGATGAGCGGACAACACATCCCTTTCCGCACGGGAGGAACTACGCAATCTAGAGCTGAAAGAGACCCAGTTCGTTCTGGTGAAGGAGCTTCTCAACCTACGCCAGCGTTCACAGCCCCCGGAGCTGCAATGCAGAGAATTCCTCAACCGGCGCAGGGGGCAAGCCCTTCCGTTGAAACAGGAACTTTTGGAGTCAGAAGTGGTCGTCACGGAGAACGCTTTCCCTCTAGAGCTGAACGAGTGCATCCTCCTGATCACACCCAAAGCATTCCTCAACCAGGTTCAGAACATCTTCATGCGGTTGAAACGGGAACTTATGGCCAAAGACAAGATCCTTTTGCACCTAGACCTGAAGGTAACTCGGTGACTCCTGCATCAAGCGGCCCGCCGGGAAGAGCGCAACGTCGATTCTAAAAATCTTAATAATTAATGGGTTTCATACAGCTCCTTTTCAAAGGGGCTGTACTCTTTTTTCTCAGAGATGTAGGTGGAATATTGGATCATCCCTTCATAAAGATCTATTTGAGATAGTCCCAAGAGAGGCTCTCTTTTGTGATTGACAAAACCGATACTGAGACTAACTTGACGCGGAGTGATCGGATAGGTTTGAAGAAACGGCCGTATCTGGTCGTTTGCATTTACAAATTCCACAAACTCGGAGACAATTTTAGTTAACAAATCTTTTGCCTCTATCTCGGAGCACGCTTTTTTCATTTCAAAATCGATATACAGAGAATCTATTTTCTTGTCTGAGTAAAAACCACCTGACCCTAAACAGGATAAACTAAGCTCCATTTCGGTTTTCTTTGCAAAAGCTTTTGCCGTCTCTTGAGCATGTCTTGCGTGCTCCGGCGGCTTTGCGCAGGCAGAAAACACACAACCGACGATGAGTATTTGTTTCAACACGTTCATAACAATTTTGTACACTACTCAGATTTGAAAAAAAAGAGATTTTTCAAGATGTTATCGAAGGTTGCAATGAGAGGTGTCGTTCCAGAGTAGAATCACAGGCTGATTGTGATCATATCCAAGGATTGATTTAGCTGAGGTTGAGAGATAAAAATGCATGCCGAATGAGACGGGCAATCCTAACCACCTAGCGGCTATAGATCTCGATATATGACCGCTTGAGAAAAGGGCGATTTCCCCTCCAAGGCTTCTAAGTCCGCTAAGGAGGAGATCTACCCTCTTTTCAATTTCTTGGCTACTCTCCCCTTTCGGTGGATCTTTGGTAAAGATTGTCCATCCAGGATCTGTTTTCCAAATCTCTTCTGAGGTTTTACCTTCATAATCGCCGTAGTCCCATTCAAGTAGAGCCTCTTCCACTTGCATTTGAGTTGCAAGACCTGCTAAAGTGCAGGTCTCCCTGGCCCTCTTTAGGGGGCTTGAAAGGACATGGTCAAATTTTAGCCCCTTCAAGCTCTTCCCTAATTTTACAGCCTCTTCTCTTCCAGCCTCGGTTAACTCAATGTCTGTCAATCCTGTATGCTTACCGTTTGCAGACCACTCGGTTGCCCCGTGTCGAAAAATATGTATCCTCATTCTTTTACGTTAAGGAAACATCTATATTATTTTCAACTAAACCTTGTTGATATTCGGCGCTTAAAATATTCTTACAAACTTCTGCCATCTGAAAATCTAAGACTTTTAGACGTTTAAAAATGACTTCGTTCTTACCTGCCTCTTTAGAAAGCTCTGCATGGAGAATCATAAGCTTTGTAAAGTATTCGAACATATGCTTTAAAAGAAATCCACTTTCTACTTTTTTGATAACGGGCTTCATCTCTCCCGATGCCATTTTTTCTTTGCCTAAAATCGAGTATTTTCTAGGTCTTCCCCTTGCTCTTTTTACGGTATCTTTGATTTCAGAAGGGTCAACTTCTTTTCTAGGTCTCCCCCTTGCTCTTTTTACAACCTCTAGACTACTCTCAGTTTTTGGTTTTGGTGGACGTCCTCTTCCTCTTTTTTCCGCAACAACCACTTCATTTATTACAGGCGCAACATTACTAACATCTATCATAACAAACCCCTTCTATTATTATAATTATATATTACTATTTCACTATACTGAATTGTAATTATAATTAAAATAATTATTTTAAATTATATCTAAAAGATTGAGCAAAATGATGATGATAATTACAGGACTTATATATTTAATGTTGAATTTTAAGTACTTATTGATCACTGGATATTTTTGATAAAATTTACCAGTTCCCTCCTTCAAATGATCGAAAGCAGAGTCTAAACCCCATTTCCAACCAACAAGAATCACTGCAGCAAGTCCGCCAAACGGAATCATGATATTAATGCTAAGATAAGAGATTGCATCAAAAAAATTCATTCCAAACAGGGTATACCCTTTCCAAACACCAAATGAGAGGGCACTCGGAACCCCTAAAAGAAAGGCGCCCCCCCCTGCAAAAAAGGTAGATTTATGCCTGCTCCACTTTCTCTCATCCATAAAATAGGAAATAAGAGGTTCCATAGCTGAGATTTGAGATGTAAGTCCGGCTAAGAAAATTAGAAGAAAAAACAGGATACTTAAAAAATAGCCCCCTGTGATCTGAGAAAAAATCATAGGAAGGGTCTGGAACATTAAAGTGGTTCCCCCATCGGGAGTTGCTCCCACTGAGAATACAACTGTAAAAATTGCGATTCCTGCTAGAAGAGAGACAATCATTACAGACATTGCAATCGGGAAAACAATGCTGGGAATATTTTCCCGTTTATCTAAGTAACTTCCGTAGGTGACCATCGTACCCTGGCCAATGCTTAAACCAAAAAGCGCTTGTCCAAGAGCCATTACAATTGCAGCTGGGGTGATACTTCTCCAGTCCGGGGCGAATAAAAATTGAATCCCCTTAGCCCCTCCGACCATAGTGATCCCTTTGATAACAAGAATCATGAGTATGATAAAAAGCATAGGCATAAACACTTTATTTGAAGCTTCAATCCCTTTCTGCACCCCAACAAAAAGAATTCCTGTAGCTAGAAACATAAAAAGAAAGTGAGTTCCAACGGCCCAAAAAGGGGAAGCTACTTGGTGTAAAAAATAGGTTTGAGACTCCCCTATGGTTTTAAATTGGGTTAATCCTCCAAGAATTGCGTCGCCCAAATAACCCAAAGTCCATCCGCAAATAACGCTATAAAAAGAACTTACAATAAATCCCGTTAAAATTGTAACAAGGCCTATCCAGCCCCAGCCGTTTTTCTTCCCAAGTGCTCTATAGGCCCCAGCAGGATTTAAATGAGTCTTTCTACCAATTACAATCTCAGCAATCAAGACGGGCAAGCTAACAAAAACAAGAAATGCAGCAAAAAGTATAATGAAGGCTGCCCCCCCGTTTTGACCGACAATATAGGGAAATCTCCAAATACTCCCAAGGCCGACAGCCGATCCGATCGCCGCCCACATAAATCCAATATGTGACTTCCATAGTTCTCTTTTCATGGCCATCTATTATCCTAAGAAAAATATTTTATTCCTAGTTTTTTTTGTCCAAATTGATGATAATGTCTCTTTTACATGGGGTTTTGTGAGCAAGAAGATAAGCGTTTTTATACTAACCATGATTAATATTGCTACGATTTTGAGCATTCGAAATTGGGCAATTAGCGCCCAATACGGCTTGTCGTCAATTATTTTTTTAACTCTCGCTCTGCTTTTCTTTTTTGTCCCCGCAGCTCTAGTCTCTGCAGAACTTGCAACAGCTTGGCCCCAGAAGGGGGGGATTTTTATTTGGGTCAAGGAGGCTCTAGGCCACAGGTTAGGTTTTTTATCTGTCTGGCTCCTTTGGCTTGAAAATGTAGTTTGGTACCCCACAATTTTATCATTTGTTGCGGCCACTTTTGCTTACATGATTAATCCCGCACTCAATGGTAATAAGTGGTTTACGTATGGAGTTATTGTAACTATATTCTGGCTAATTACTTACATAAATCTAAAGGGAATTCAAGTGTTTGGCTGGATCAGTTCCATCTCTGCTTGGCTCGGAACGCTGATACCTGGAGCCCTTATTATAGGTCTCGGTGTAGCGTGGCTTGTTTTAGGCTATCCGACAAACATGGAATTTTCTTTTGAGGCTCTAAAACCCAATCTATCGAGCTTTTCAGATCTTGCTTTTTTGGCAGGAATTTTGATGAGCTTTTGTGGAATTGAAATGTCGGCTGTTCATGCAAAAGATGTAGAAAATCCTCAAAAAAATTATTCGAGAGCGATTCTATTTTCCGCTTCTACAATTATTGTCTTTGCCATTTTAGGAACTCTTGCAATTAGCATTATTATTCCAAAGCAAGAGATTAACCTGATCTCCGGGAGCATTGAGGCGATCTATAGCTTCTTTGCACAGTACGGTCTAGAAAAATTCATCCCTCTCATCGCCCTCTTTATTGTTCTAGGCCCACTAGGAGGAGTAAGCTCTTGGGCTGCAGGTCCTTGCAGAGGATTGCTTGCTGCTGCAGAAAAAGGGGACTTCCCCCCCTTTATGTGTAAAACAAACAAGCACGATATGCCTGTAAATGTGATGTTGATTCAGGCCACTATAGTTACCCTTCTCTCGTTTGCGTTTATTTTTATGCCTAATGTCTCAAGTTCGTTTTGGATGCTAACTATTCTTGCCGCCCAGCTCTACATAGTAATGTATATTTTAATGTTTATCTCAGGAATTGTTCTGAAGTACAAAAGAAAAGATGTGCAAAGACACTACAAAGTTCCTTTTGGAAATCTGGGCATGTGGGTTGTCTCTTGTATGGGAATTCTAGGCTGCCTGTTTACCTTTTTTATCGGCTTTTTCCCCCCATCTCCGGTAGATACAGGAAGACTGATCTTTTTTGAGCTGTTTTTAGCCCTAGGCCTGATTATTTTTTGCTCAACTCCCCTTGTGATTTTTCAAATCAGACACCTTTGGGCTAAAACCGAAAGCTAACCTGGGCTTGAAAGGCCTGATCGTTATATCCAGGACAAAGCTCGGCATCGTAGTTTAAGCTTACTTGAGCTCTGTTATTACAAAAATTAGCAGTTAGGCTAGCCCCTGGAGAAAATAGGCTCCGATTTGGAAAATATCCTGCTGAAGTAAAGGTTTCATTTTCCCTATTTTCAAAATTGGAGACAAAATTCTCCCCATTGAATCTCTCCTCTAACACCCAAGAGAGCTTAATGTCCGCCATAAGGGTATTTTGTTTCGAGACTCTAAAACATTTTGCAAAGTTTAGACCCAGTTCATTCCTAAAGAGTTGAGGTGCAGTCGATCTTATCTGCAGATCTAAAACACCCGCACCATGTTCATTGAATCGATTTTCGTGTTGAAGGATGTAATCGGCTGATTCAAAAAATCTTAGGCTGTATGCTTTGAAGAGGAAATTCCACCCAAAATCTAAGTGGGCAAGGTATTGCATTCCTTGGTGCTTGCTTTCAGCGGTTTCATTTACTTCTGGATAAATGATATGACGCCTTGCTTTATAGGTGCTCGATCCAATCAAAAGGGAAGTGTCTACATAGGGGCCGTTTCCGATTGCTGTAAAATAAACTCCCCCATAACCGGTATAAATATCACCACTCCCCCCATCATCAACCCATTTTAAGCTAGTTGAAGTGCCAGCACCCATCACCCCAAAATAGCAACAATCTAAGAAATTAAGATCGATCCCTAAAGCTCCGCCGCCAGTAGAGCTGTGGTAGCCATCAAAATAATTACTCTTTATTTCTTTAGAGGACTGACTCAGATGAGTGTAAAGGCCCTCTACCCACATCTCAATCGGATATTTTTTCGAATTACAACCTTGTTGCTTCAAACATTGCATTTGGTCCAATAGATTTTGAAATCTATAGCTAATAGATTCCTGCACTCGAATGCCATTATTTTCCTGAATGATTGCAAAAGCTTTAAGATTTGTGGGTATGATTTGGCTATAAGCGTCATTAAGCTGACTATTTGATAGATAAAAAAGAGAGTTGAGTTGGTCAGTCCAAGAGGGGGCTCCCTCAACAGTAATTGCATTTAAAATATTTGCCACGTTATAGCCATTGGATCCTGTAGCAACATCTTGGAAGGGTAATACAGTAAATGTAACTGACAATATCTCAGGCGGCACATCAGGTCCATAGGTTAAAAAACCTGAAGCCCTCTCCATGGCAAAAGTCAAATAGGTAAATTGTCCATTGATTTTGTCGTCTGAATAAATAAGTTCCTGTGTTGTATTAGGGGAGTAACTTGCAAGGAGGGGGATCACTTCTAAGGTTGTGTTGCCTTGAATGGTTACAAGCTCCGTTACCGTCAGAAGATCGGAATCTGTCGGAGAGACTTCCATTTCAAGGGTAGACCCACTTGCCTGGGTGTAGGAGCCGGTAATAATCGTGTGGCCAATACTGTTTCCTGGAGCTAGTGTCCCATGATTCAATAAACCTTGGGCAAATATTCCATTTCCTTGCAGCCTTGCCCCCTCTCCTACAATTGTTGGAGAATTCAAAAGACCGTTTACCGTCAAAGTTCCCGCATCGATTCGAGTAGCTCCTGTGTAGGTGTGACTTCCTCTCATTTCAAGAAACCCGGGACCTGTCTTTATAATGCTTCCAGAACCAGAGATCACCCCGTCATAAACAGAATCAAGCTCGCTACCCACTACTAATTCGACAGCATCTAAATCTATGTTTCCCGATCCGTAAAGGTTGGGGATAGTATTGATATCCTCTAAAAAATCTAAGTAAATTTCTCGGGGAGTTTCTGAAGAACTCGATTTTGAAGGGGATAAACTCACTCCACCAATAAGAAGGCTTCCTCCTGAAATAATTGCCGGCCCTCTGAACGTATTGTTTGTTCCAATAAAGGAGACAGCCCCTTCCCCACTCTTTTTTAATACCCCTGACCCTGAAAGGGATCCTGTAATCATCAACTCAACTTCTGAGTCTATTGTTCCCGTTTCTAAAATATCAATATTTTTTGAAAGGGTAAATGAACCTCCTTTTGCTGCTAGAGTTCCATTGATCAATTTCACTAAAGAAGTATTCCCTAAATGGCAATCTTGGCTAATGGAAATTACCCCCCCGTCAACAATTGAAGTCTCTCCAGAATACGTATTTGGTCCTGAAAGCGTTAAAGCTCCCCCCTTTTTAACTAAACCACCATTTCCTGAAATTATCCCCGCAAAGGCTGTACTCCTAGCTCCAGTCCCTATAGTTAAAAAAGCAGATCCTAAGGTAACCAAGCTTCCCTCTTCCCCACTTAAACTCTTGATTGCATTGTGATAATTGTTTAAATCTAACACAGCTCCAGATTTAACAATTACAGCACTATTGGGAGAAAATGAGTCTTTAGCCCCCGCCTGGATCACCCCATTTGCAATCGTTGTCTCTCCACCGTAAGTGTTTTCAACTCCCGCTAGTGTAAACATCCCACTTCCTACTTTTGTGATTCCACCACTATGGCATATTGAAGTAATTGAACCACTAAAAGAGGTGTTAGCCTCATCTCCAAGCGTAAGAATTCCAACGCCTAAGGAAACTTTTCCATCTCCTGAAAGATTTGATATTGTATTGTTGTTACTGCCTAGATCGAGTTTGGTTGTAATTCCCCCATTCAGAACAACTCTCGAATTTGGAGAGAATGAATTTGGCGCTCCCGATAAGATACAACCCTTATTGAGGGTTGTATCCCCTCTATAAGAATTAGTATTCCCCGAAAGGGTGAGAGTCCCACACCCTTCTTTTGTAATACCACCAACCCCTGAAATGGATCCTGAAAAACATTTTGAATCGGAATTCCCCAAAGAAAGGGTTCCAGAGCCAAGGACGACCCTTCCAGAGCCAGATAAATTTAAAATAGTATTGGAGTAATTATTGAGATCTAACGCCCCACTACCCCCTAACACTATTTCTGAATTTGAGGAAAAGGCCCCGTCACTCCCAGCTTTTATTGTTCCAGCCTGAACTAGAGTGTTGCCATTGTAGGAAGATCCCGCCCCCATAAGGGTAAGAGTTCCTGAACCTTGTTTTATAACGCCACCTGAACCTGATATTTTTCCAGAAAACAGCCTAGAATTAGAATCGCCTAAAGTAAGAGTACCTCTTCCTAAGAGAATTTCCCCCTCGCCACTTAAATTTCTAATTCTAGTGTCAAAACCATTAAGATCGAGAACCCCTAAAGAGCTTATCGAAATTTCAGAATTTTTAGAAAATACATTTTCCCCTCCAGCTCTGATAGAGCCCTCATTAAGAGTTGTCACTCCTGAATAGGTATTTCCTGTTCCATAAAATATAAAAGTACCTGAACCCTCTTTTACAATCCCTCCGACACCCGAAATTGCACCAAAAAAGCCTGTCATCTGACTATCACCTAATGTCAAAATTCCACTGCCTAGAGAGACCTTACCCGATCCACTTAAATTTCCCACTCTGTTATTAAAGCCGTTTAAAATAAGTCCAGACTCAGTGGAATTACCTAGATTAACTTCAGAGTAAGGGGAGAGCGCGTTTTCTCTACCAGCGATCAAACGACCTTGATTAATAGCGGTAACACCTATATAATTACTTGACCCTGAAAATGTTACATCTCCAGATCCAATTTTAACAACACCGCCAACCCCCTCTATAGAACCCTCAAAAACAGTTGTCTGGTTATTATTTCCAAAGGTAAGAGTCGCTTCATTTACAGAGACTAATCCATCGCCACTTAGCCCTGAAATCTCATTATCAAAGCCATTAAGATCTAGCTGAGCTCCTCTATCTACCTGCACAGTTGAATTGGGAGAAAATGCATTCAAAGCTCCAGCTTGCAAAACTCCGCTAACTAAGTGTGTAGACCCACCATAAGTGTTTTTATTGTTAACTAGGAGAAAAACCCCCGACCCCTCATAAGTGATCGAGCCAGCACCAAAGATACTTCCTAAAAAACGGGAATCTTCCGAGTTTCCAACAATTAAACAACCAGAGCCTAAATCTACATTACCTTGACCAGAAAGAGCTCCAACTTTAGTTGTATACCCATTTAGAAAAAACGTTCCTTCCATTAACATCACAGAGGAGCTAGGAGATGAAGAATAATCGGCGTGAATAGTAAAATCACCCTTATTAATGATAGTCTTTCCCAAGTAGCTATTATTTCCTGAAAGAGATAAGTTTCCCCTTCCATTTTTTATAATCCCACCAGAGCCTAAAATACTTCCGGAAAAAACTGAATCAACATCACTCGCTAAAGTTAGTTGCCCGCTCCCCAGTAAGACAGTTCCACTCCCCGCAAGACTCGGAACTTCATTATTAAAACTATTGAGATCAAGGGTCCCGCCCGCATTGACAAGCATCAAAGATTTTGGGGAGAGGGCTCCCTCTAGCCCAGCTTGTAAATATCCTTCATCAATAGATGTAATTCCACTATATAAATTACCTGTCGCATTTAAAATCATGGTGCTTGGGCCTAACTTACAAAAGCCTCCCTCACCGGTAATTGAGCCCAAATCTAAAAAAATCCCTCTTGTATCAATCGTGTTTTGACCTGACAGGACAATTTGCCTTGCTGTTTTAAAGTAAATATTCGCTGTAATTTGACCGTTGTTTAAATTAATGGGGAGGGGACTATTTAAATCAACTTCCTCAAAACTTGAAATCAATACAGGCTCATTTGAAAACAGCCCTACACTAAGACAACAAAAAACTAAACAAAGAACTCGCATACTTAAGAATCCCCTTTTCCTATTTTTTTTACATATACGGAAAAAAATATTAAAGCAAGTATTGATCTGGTTTAAAGCGAAACCAAACTATTGATAAGAGCGTCTTTGTCAATTTTAGCTACCCAGCATTCGTGATCTTGCCTTCCATAAACTAGCCAAATATAATTTTTTTCCAAAATAAAGCCTCCAGGATAGACAACTTTAACAGGCTTCCAAGTTGGATAATCTGGAGCATGGTAAAAGGTTTTACCCACTATAGGTTCTGGACTGATATGGGTAACAGGAAATGATTTCCTTGCATCAAAGAGGTATGCTCCGATAAAAAAATGGGCAATTTTTTGATTTGCGGATTGGATACTTCTAAGATCCTTCCACGAGTGAAAAAAACCTATGAAGTGTTCTCCGTCTTGAATCGCTGGCGTTCCACCATGGATCTCACCCCAATCCCATTTAATTTCTGGATTGGTTAAAGCTACGGTTTTGCATGCGTTAGAGGTTCGAGGAAGTTGAAACACTCTGTGAGGACTCACCGTGTAAGAAAAGTGGATATTACCTTTGTAATCAAAAGGGGACCAATTTTTCTCTCTCCAGTGTTTTGGATCGCCCTCAAAAGAGGTGATATATTCAGGATTTTTTATCGAAAATCGCCCTTTGTTATAATATAAGTGGGCGACTATCATCCGCCTTGTCTCTAAATCCTCCGTGTCTAATATATTATTGTATGCAATCATGTGAATATTTCGGTTTTTAAAAAGCTTTAACCCCTGAGCTTTCGATAGCTTTAAAGGAAAATCCCCCTCTATAGTCAATAGGGTTGCTTTCCCTACAGGAGAGTAATCCTCATTTAGAAAAACAAATCCTACTAAATTAGCCGTATTTGTTCCAGGGTCTCTTGTTCTAAAAGACATAAGTAGCCTCCCATCGTCCCATCGAATGATAGAGGGATTAAATGCATCTGGATAGCCGGGGACAAGAATCTGCTTCTCTTCTAAAATAAACTCTGCAATAGTCGCATCGACATCTATCGGGGGAGTCTGCCCAGAAGAAATTAATTTCGCTGAAAGGAGCAAACTAAAAAATACAGAGCGAAAATTTGTTTTCATAAGACCTCACTTATTTTATACTATATGAATGATGCGAGAATTACATTCAAGAGTTCATGAGTTGAGAAAACTTCCAGGCTGGGTTAAGCGTGAGGACGAACTTAGCTTTGGAATTAGCGGTTCCAAGTTAAGAAAACTTCTCCCTTTGATCGAGTCCTTAAAAAAAGAGGCAGGCGCCGTTTTTTTCGGGAGCGCCTACTCCAATTTCATCTTAGGCGCAGTCCAACTTTTAATCGAAAATGGGATCGATTACCGACTGGTATTGAAGAGAGCTCATACCGAAAAAATAGTGGGCAATCTTCAATATTTACTCCGTATCGCCTCTCCCGAAACTATTTTATGGGATGGGGGCAACTACCCAAAAGAGTATCGAATTATTCCAGAAGGGGGCGATTTGCCGGAGTGCTTAGAAGGGGCAAAAACTCTAGCGAAAAGCATTCTCGAAAATGAAAAGGAGTTAGATCTAAAATTTTCAAAAGTTATCATAGATGCGGGAACAGGGGTGAGCGCACTCGGTCTAATTTTAGGACTCTCTGAACTCAATCGCCCCCTCCCGGTACACGTTTTTTCTATGAAAATCTCAGAAGATGAGTTTCAATCTAAACTCTCCTCTCACGAAATCAAAACGCCCGTCTACTTCCATAAACTCTCCCATCATAAATCGTTCGGAGCAGTAAACAACACCCTCCTAACCTTCATCAACTCGTTTGCAAACAAGGAGGGGTTTTTTCTCGATCCCATCTACAGCGGCAAACTCTTTTTTGAGCTCACCCACACAGAGGCAACCCACCTCTTGGACCCCCACTCCCTGGTCATCCATTCAGGCGGCGCCCTCTCCCTCTCAGGCTTCCCCTAAACCGAGCAAAAAACTTATTATCAATAGCTTGACACGGCTCTGTTTCCTAATTAAATAACAATTCATACAGACATAGTCTCATAACAACTTGGTCTATTCTCCCTTTGATAAATCGCATCGCTCTCGGTGGTCTTGTGCATCCGAACCCGAGCAAAATGCAATTTATCGAAGCGAGATAGACCAGTTTTTTCTTATTTTTTCAACAGGCCCAACATCTGCAACGAAGTATGCCACCTTTTATTTATCTTGCCATGTCCATTAGGACAGGCAATCAATGGGTCAATTATCGCAAAGAGGAATTGTCGATCGCGAGTCCGAAGGATCTCCAGAGGTGAGAGCATACTGTGTATCCGAACCCGAGCGATCGACAATAGCAAAGCGATCATCGAAGCGAGATTGACTTGTTTTTTTCTTATTTTTTTAACAGGCCCAGAATTGGTTATTCAGACAAGAGAAATTTAGTGGGATCCTCGAGGAGTTCTTTGATGCGGACAAGGAAGGAGACTGATTCTTTCCCGTCAATGATGCGGTGATCGTAGCTTAGGGCTAGATACATGATGGGCCTAATGATCACTTGGCCGTTTTTGGCAATTGGCCTGTCGACTATATTGTGCATTCCGAGGATTGCACTTTGGGGGGGATTTAGGATGGGGGTGGAGAGCATGGAGCCAAAAACGCCCCCATTTGTGATTGTGAAGGTGCCTCCAGACATGTCGCTGATGGTGAGTTTTCGGTTTTTGGCTTTAGCACCTAGGTCTTGAAGAGCTTTTGCAATTTCGATAAAGGTCATCTGATTTGCATTTTTAATAACGGGGACAACAAGGCCTGTATCTGTGCTTACAGCAATCCCAATATGACTATTTGTATTGTAAACGATGTCGTCTTCGTTGATGAAAGCATTAATAGCAGGGAACTCTTTTAAGGCGACAATCGCAGCCTTTATAAAAAAAGGTAAATAGGTAAGTTTTATCCCATGTTGCTTTAAAAACGGCTCTTTTTCTCTATTTCGAATGGCGACGATTTCAAATAGATCTACCTCATTAAAGGTCGTGAGCATCGCTGTCTGGTTTTTAACTTCGACAAGCCTTTTTGCAATCACCTTTCTTAGTTTTGACAGAGGCTCTCGTCTTTGATCTTCAGCCTGTGCTTTTGCAACCTCTTTTTCTACTATTACTGGTTTAGGTTCCTCTCTTAGCTCCTGAAGAAATTGATCGGGACTCATCTTAATCCCCTTCGTTTGTAACACTGGAGGGGCGGCTGCTACGACTTCTTTTGAAACAGACGGGGCAGGAGCCTTCCCCTCTTCAAGCGCGCAAACTTTTGCCCCAATTTTTAAGGTCTCTCCGATTTTTGCTGTGTAATGGACAATGCCTGCCATCGGCGCTGTCACTTCTACAGAGGCCTTATCAGATTCTAGCTCAAAAATAGGGGCATCTTTTTCTGCGTACTCCCCCTCTTTTATAATCTGTTTGGAAAAAGTGACCTCTGTGATCGATTCTCCCACCGATGGAACAACTACCTCTTTCATCCTAAAGCCTTTTTGATAATTTCCTCTTGCTGTTTGTGAAATAGAGCTAAAGCCCCTGTATCTGGGATCGAGATCTGATCCCTCCCCACATACTCAAACTGGATTCCTTGGTCTTGGAAATACCTCCATGCACCTTGGTTTTTTGGCTCTTCCTGAGCCCAAATGATCGTTTCCGCATTTGGATAACTGTTTATACAAGCGTCAATTTCGGATTTAGGGAAGGGATATAGCTGCTCTATTCGTATCAGAGCTACATCTTTATCCCCCCTCCCTTTTTTCAAATCGTAATAAAATTTCCCCGTAGAGAAAACAAGCCTTTTTGCAGATCTGGAAACCTCTCGGTCCTCAATAACTTTCTGGAATTCTCCACTTGCCAATTCGTTTAAATTAGAAAATGAATCGGAAAGACGGAGCATACTTTTAGGAGTGGGAATGATAAGGGGTTTTTTGTTTAAAGAGAGCGCTTGATCCCTAAGTAGATGAAAAAATTGCGCAGGAGAGGAGGGGTAGACCACACGCCAATTATCCTCGCCTGAAAGCTCCAAAAATCTCTCGATCCTACAAGAGGTGTGTTCTGGTCCCATCCCCTCGTGACCATGCGGCAAAAAAAGGGTAAGCCCTGATCTAACCCCCCACTTGGTCTCTGATCCAGCCAAATACTGATCTATAATAATTTGAGCGCCATTGGCAAAATCTCCAAATTGCCCCTCCCAAATAACTAGAGCTCTAGGATTTGCTAAACTATACCCAAATTCAAACCCCATCACTGCGTACTCAGAAAGGGGGGAATTATAAATTTGGAAAGGGGCCTGACTCTCCGAGATATGCTCCAGAGGGGTGTAAGTCTCCTCTTTGTTTTGATGGAACAGGACTGCATGTCTATGGGAAAAAGTCCCCCTTTTGCTATCTTGACCTGAAATCCGAACCGGGATTTTTTGATCTAAGAGGGAGGCGTATGCCAGAAGCTCCGCAGCTGCCCAATCCACTCTACTATCAATAGATTGGAGCCTATCTAAAAAAAGCTTTTCTATCTTAGGGTGAGCTTCAAACCCTTCAGGAATCGTTGTTAACCTCTCTATATAATTTTTAAGCAATTCTAATTTCACGTTCCTTGATCCTTTTCTAATTCTGCTTTAAATGCATTCTCCATAGATGTAATCCATCCAGGATCAAGTCTACTCTCATTTTTCAGCTTTTCGTAGAGATCTCCCCTTTCAGCAATTTTTTTATAGAGGAGGGGATTGGTAAATCTGGGTTCATCAGCCTCGTTATGGCCGTAAACTCTCATACAGTTCAGATCAATAAAAACATCACTTGCAAAACGATCTCTTACTTCAAAGGCTAGCTCTACAGCCCTTACACACGCGGGAGCATCCTCTGCATTTACATGGATGACCGGAATCCCAAATCCCTTTGCAATGTCTGTGCAATACCTAGTTGACCTAGACTCTTCTGGCTCTGCTGTAAATCCGACTTGATTGTTGATTACGATGTGGAGGGTTCCCCCCACCGAGTACCCTTTTAAATTAGAACACTGAAGAGTCTCGTAAACCACGCCCTGCCCAGCAACTGAAGCATCTCCGTGAATCATCACAGGAAGTGTTTTTCCCGGCAATCCCTTTGCATATCCTAAAACCACTGGATCTATTGACTCTAAGTGACTTGGGTTTGATAATAGACTTAATTCGATCGTTTCCCCCCCCTTTGCATGAAACAGGGAAGTGTACCCCTTATGGTATTTCACATCCCCTAAACCGACCAAATCATCGGGGATTACCTTGGTATTAAACTCCTTAAATAGTTTTGAGTACGGTTTTTTCAAGAGATTGCATAAGACGTTTAATCTACCCCGGTGGGCCATCCCAATAACCCCCGTCTGATATCCCGCGTTAGCTGCACATTCAAAAAGAGCGTGCATCATAGGCATAAAGCTCTCCCCCCCCTCAAGGGAAAATCTTTTGGCCCCTAAAAAATTTTTCTGCAAAAATTCTTCTAAATATTTAGCCTTAAAAAATTCTTTTACAACCCCTTCCCATTGTTCACTTGTAAACTCTCCTTTTCCCTTCTGCACCTCTTGATGAAACCAATTTTCAAGGCTTTTATTTTCAATATTATAACATTCGTAGGAGGTGTTGCCACAATAAATTTTTTGTAACTCTCCGTCCCCTTGAAACCTCGAAAGGTCCCTGGAAGGCTCTTTCATAGGATTGACTGTAGCGACTAAGTGCCCCTCTTTTTTAAAAATCTCACTTAAATCAGAAATACCTGAAGAAGAACTGCTTGCAAACTCCATTCCTTTGAAAAATGCAGACCATTCAGGGTCCAGCTCTTCTGGATTTTTCAAATAAATCTCAAGCTGCTGTAGTACAAAGCTCTGATTTCCAAAGTTAATCGCTGATCCTGACACTTTTGCCATACCCTCATCCTACATACAACCTCATTCTTATCAAGATGATCCTTGCGCGGAAATGGAGATTTAGAGTAAAATTTTGTACTATTTGTAGAAAAATATTTAATTTAATTCGCAATCAAAGTACAAAACAGCGAAAGTATCGTAAATTTTCGGTGGGTAACCTTTATGAAAAGTGAAAGACTAAAAAAATTAGAGAGTGAACTTAAGGATTTGGAAAAGTGGCTAGACCTAGGTCTTGTGCCTAAAAAAGATCTTGAAAAACACAAACTTGAAATCCAAGCAATCAAAGCTAAAATGGATGAGGAAAGACAGAGATTGATTTTTCTCAAAGAGAGTGGTGAAGTTGAAGATTATACTATGCCAAAAAAATCAAATCAGAAACAACTCTATGAACATCAGTCCATGCCTGACATTGAAACAGATGCAGATGTATCAGAGGTAGAATTTGAAGTAGAGAGCACAACAATGGAAGTGGATCACACCTCCCTTTTTGACATAGAAATGGCTGGTGAAGAGAAGCAATCCTCCTCCTCCCAAGAACATGAAACTGACGAAGATCCTTACTCTGAAAGAAACCGCTGGCGCAGGTCGACGGAAATCCAAGATCCGGATCATGACGACTGGTAGCATATACGTCCACATCCCCTTTTGTGCAAAAAAGTGTCCTTATTGCCACTTTTTTGTACAACCCCTCCAAGATCAAAGATTATATCTAGAGGGAATTAAGCAGGAGTGGGAGTCAAAAAAAACGATTCTAAATCAAGTTACGTCAATTTACTTAGGTGGGGGAACGCCCTCCCTCCTTTCCCTTTCAGAAGTTTCTGAAATTTTAGACTTATTCAAAGAATTTTCTCCTAAAGAAGTGACCATCGAAGCAAATCCCGATGATGTGACCCCAGAAAAAATGAAGGGATACCTCTCTTTAGGAATTAACAGGTTGAGTATTGGTGTCCAATCTCTTGACGACTCAAGTCTTAAAACAATTGATAGAATGCACTCCGCAAAAAAAGCAATTGATGCAATTGAAATCGCCCATGCTGCTGGTTTTGACAATATTTCTATAGATCTCATGTACGATCTACCCCATCAAACCTTCTCTAGCTGGAAAGCGACTGTTGATAGAGCCATGCTTCTCCCTATTTCCCACCTCTCTATTTACAATCTCATCTTTGAAGAGGGATCACTCTATTACAAAAAGCAAAAAGAGCTATCCCCTCATACTCCAAATGATGAAGAAAGTCTTAAAATGCTCGAATACGCAGTACAAACCTGCGAAAAAAATGGTCTTCACCGATATGAAATTTCCGCCTTTTGCAGGAATGAGAAGCAATCACTCCACAACACAGGCTACTGGATTGGGAGACCCTTTATCGGGCTCGGCCCTTCCGCTTTCAGCTACATCAATGGGTCAAGATTTAAAAACATCTCCCACTTGAAAAAATGGCATTCCGCCATAATCGCCCATACCGACCCCTGCGACTTTACCGAAACTCTCCCCTATCCCCAAAATATCCACGAGCTCCTCGCCATCAGACTTCGCCTCATGGAAGGTGCCTCACTTTTAGACTTCCCTACTCTCCCCCCAGCAACCCTGACAACGCTCACCTCGCTCACAAACCAAAATCTTCTAACCTCGACACAAAACCTCTATAGGCTCACTGAAAAGGGAAAACTCTTCTACGACCTTGTCGCCTCCGAGCTTGTATAAAAAATACTTTTGTATTTATAAATAAACCTCAATTGGTTAACATCCTCTTCCTAATAAATTAAAGGATATAATATGACGATCCATCCGCTAGCACCCTCTGAAACCTTTCTTAAAGTACAGTTTATTGATATCACATCCGCTGCTATCCACTCCCCCAATCCTATAGGATATGTGATCACATCTATCTTAGGCTTTCTCTGTCCCTACGTCAGCGGCCCTCTTTTTACACCTTTATGGTACCCGTCTGTGATTGTTCAAGAAATTGCTGGAAATAATCAAGGTTTGTTAAGCAAAATCGCCTGGGTGGCCCCTGCTATAGGCATTCCTCTACTTGCCTTTGCAGGAAGAGTGACCTATGATCTAATACCTCTACCTGCTCTAAAAGGTGTTATCTATGGAATTCACTCGATTGCTATGTGCTGGCTCTCAAATATACCCAATGGCGGATGTTTAGGAATGATTACTCTTAGGAGGGTTCTTGGCAGCGCCCTTAAATTACCTAGATCTCTTGGCGCAATCTCTGATCAAGCTGTTGTACACGAAATCGATAACAAAAGCGAAAGACTCTCAAGTGTAGCATTTATTGCAGCTTCGATTGGATTGAGTGTGTTTGGAGGTTTCCATGTCATTACTGCAAACGCAATCGGTCACGCACTTGCCGCAGCCACCAAAGTGGTTTCAGCCAAAGTCTTTTCTCACTATTTTGTTCCAGCACTGCAACAACCCTTATAATTTCTAAAAAAGGAGCCGATACAAATGGCGATTGATTTATTTCCTGATGTTTACATAAATGCTTTTCAAAGCATCGGGATAAATATAGAAGATTTGCCTGCAGTTTCCGAGGAAGCGGCTTTGCAGGGAAATTTTGCCCCTTCCGTTGTAAGAATGTCGGATCATCCTGGATTGGCTTTTAGAGTTCAAGACGTAACAGCTGAGGGGGTACTAATTGAAACAGGGGTGCTAGTCTTAGCTCTTTATGACCCTGACCGTCCCCCGGATGATGGCGGATGGGGAACTGATGAAATAACCGACGGAACATTAATGCTAAAAATTGAGAGAGCTGCCCAAGATAACCTACTCCCAAATCCCTTCTTGAGCGAAAGCCAATCCATGACATCTGCCTGCATTGTTAATTTATTCCACAGAACTTTTTCATACACCGAAAGAGACGAACAACAATTTCTTCAATTAGCACCTTAATGAGCGAGGGGCAGGACGTCCAAAGTCCCCTCTTTTTTACTCAAACAGGGAACTTTGGACGTCTACCCCAATTTATTTAAATAGAGAAAGGGTCCCAAGAATAAGAGTAAATATTAAATGTAAGATGCTAAATGGGATAAGAAGAGCGATCGCAAGAGGGATGAGGAGAAGTCTTAGAGGGCGGGCAACCTTGGCTAGGGAAATAATTGAGACAACCACAATAAGAGCCCCTACTATATAGACAGTGTGCATGAGAAAAAGCCCTATAAGCGCTGTTAAGAGAAGATTCCAACGAAATTCGATCCCCCAAGTCCAGGTTTTAACAAGTGTGATAGCACTGGCTGTAAATGGCGGGGTAATTTCGTCATCTTTTGTTCCCTTGAGATCTCCGCCCAACCAGAATGTTTTCCAAAAGGGATTGCCCGCTTTTGTAGATAAGTAGAGAAATTGAATTACTGCTACCATTTCATCGACTGTGAGAGCCACCATGATAAGCATGCAAAGGGCAGTGATCAGGCAGAGGAAGCACCAAGCCCCGACAATAAGTGGCTGGGAAACGACAAGACAAATACTAATAATACCAAGAGGAACAACAAGAAGGGCAAATAAAACAACCATCCAAGGCATTGTACGCCATCTTGCAGGCCCCCCTTTACAACCTAAAATCGCCTCAAGCGAATACGCTAGAGCCCCGAGTCCTGCATCGGATACAGGAAATGATTTTGAGAGTTTAGAAGTAATTACCAGTTTTGTTCCATCCCCAAACACAGGATCCCACACTGAATCTATATAGCCAAGTTGGTATGCTGCCAAATATCTTGAAATGAACCAACAGACAGAAGCAAGGGCTATAATCGGAATTCTTTGAATCCATGCCGACGGATTGTAGGTCCATCCTGGTGGAATTTCATGACCTGTATCTTCTTTGAATCTTGGAAGACCGGGTATCACAAGAGAGAATGCGATCGCAAGCAACCCCACCATAGTATCGTTCACATAAATATGGGGCTCTTTTGCCCAAAACAAAAGTGGAGCAAATCCAAGCCAAATACCTACGAACGCAATAATCCAAGGAGCGATCCACCCTTTTTTTGAAAGCGAGAGAAGTCCACATAAGATAAAAATAATTCCGACGATTTGATCATTATAAGCAAGAACCTGCTGACTTATCCCAAATGTGGTAGGAAAGAGTAAAAGCCAAAATCCTAAAAATGTGACAACTAAATAGGACCAAGTCATTATTCTAGACCATTTGCTTTATACCAAGCTTTTGGATTAGCTTTTAAGTCCTTAATCATAATTTTTAGTGTATCTTCAAGGTTGTGCTTAGGCTCATATTTTAACAGCTTTTTAGCCTTAGAAATATCTAGATCATAATTGTCATCGGCAAGCCAAATCATCCAAGGTCTAATAAACGGCTTTTTAACAAAGGGAATATGACACAAAAACCAAGCGCCTATCCAAGCCATAATTTTTGGCACGCGAAATGTTCTCATTTCTTTGCCAGTTAATAACTTGCTGATTTTTCTCTGGAGTTGATCGGTAGAGAGCCTTGTTTCTTCACCCAAAAGAAGGACTGTCTCTTTCGGAAGCTCTTTTCTTAGCTTCACACACTTAACAATCGCTTCGACAACATCATCCATATGCATAAATGAAGCGCCCGCATGAAGATTTCCAGAAAAAAAGAAACGGATAAACTGCTTTTCGTAAATTCGTTGAATCTGATTTGAAATAGGAATTGAGTGGCATTTATCATCATAAACTCCCGATATCCTAAGAATTACTGTAGGGATTTTTCCTCGATATTTATGAATCGCCGCCTCTGTCTCGATTTTTGATAGTGGGTAAGCCCAGGAACCTACGATGGGCGATTTTTCTGTAATTTTAGTGCCTATAGGAGAGGGTTTATGCACAAGCATAGTACTTGAAAATATAAACTGCTCAACCTCAAATTCCTGAAGCGCTTTTAAAAGTCTTGTTGTCCCTTCAACTGTGATTTTTTTATAATTTTCATAGTTAGTATTTGAAAAACTATAGTAAGCGGCCAAGTGAATTACCGCTGTAATTTTTGTCCCATAAAAATTTTTTATGTGAATAAAAGCTTGCGATACACTCTCATCCGATGAAATATCTACCGGAACAAGCTCTTCATTTTTAGACGCATATATAGCTTTAAGAAGTTCAAAGCCGACAATTCTATGATTTTTTCCTAGGCTTGCAGATACTGCAGTTCCTATTCGCCCCGCACTACCGGTAACGATAATAATACCTTTTTCATCCATCTCTCCACTATTAAAGGATCTCTTATGTTTTGATCAAGAAAATAGAAGGCTTTTTATGAATAGGCTCTTTTTCACGGTTTTCTTTCCACCACTTAACTTTTTTTGTAATCACCTGTTGTGTAGGCAACGTTAAGTCGCTTGCAATACAAAGAACGTTCTCATCCTGCAAATTGAGAAGGAGTTTTTCTAAGCTTTTTTCATTATTGTAGGGCGTCTCAATAAACACTTGAAGCATCGGCATTTTCAAAACCTTACAATCTCTAGGTAAATACCCCTGAAACACAAACGATTGAGAATCAAGGCCGCAGAGCATTAATGCTAAAAATATCGATGAGGGTCCTGGAATTGCCACCACATTTATGTTTTTATCTTTTGCACCATAAACCAATTTAGCGCCAGGATCTGCAATACAAGGGAGCCCTGCATCAGAGATTACCCCCCATTTTTCCCCTCTTAAAATGGGTTGCAAGAGTGTCACAAAATTTGTGGTATTCTTATCCAAAATCTCCATAGGCTTTGTTTTTAGCTTTTCAAAGTCAAAATGCTTTAAATAGACTCTTGCCTCTTTTGGATGTTCGACAAAAAAACCATCCAATTGATTCACAATCTCCTCAAGACCTCCTACGAAGCTCAATTTTGGATCAGCTTCTGGATGAAGTAAGTTCGGCAGCAGATAAAGTGTCATAATGTATCACCAATAAATCCCATAAAATTTCCGGATCAAAAGAGTTAGTCTTAGCCTTTAATTCCCACTCAAACAAGAACAGGAGTCTTTCAATAAAATAGTGAACGCCCATTCTTTGACAAAAGGGAAGGTAGACCTCTAATTGATTTTTTCTCAAATTGGAGGGGCTCTCTCCCCTACAAATCTGAATTCCTAAGTAGATATGATGGCGTAGAAGGGCAATCAAAGCAAGAATTTCCGAAAGATCTTTCATCGCTTGCCTCTTCACCCCTTTATACTTCCACACCATAGATTCAGCAATTTGCCAGGCAGTCACCTCTTTTGGGGATAGGGTAATCTTACCTAAATCGCTATCCTCAATAGATTTACGATCCCCCACAAATAAAACAAGCTTATCAACTTCATTCTTTAATGATGCAAAATCATTCCCAATCAATTCAATCAATTGATTTGCTACATGAAGGGTCAATGTTTTATGAGATTGCCTTGCAACCTTTTGAACCTCTTCCACCAATCTCTCTTTTTTTTCCCAAGGCTTTTCTCCAGTCAAATCAAGACAAACGACTTCATTTTCAATCTCTTGGTAAAATGCAGAGGAACACTTCTCCCCTGAAAAAATTACAATGATATCTTCAGGGAGACTCTTGAGCCCCCTCTCAACCTCTAAATGGACAACCTTTTTTTGAGAAAATAGACTCATTTCTAAAGCCTCTTCCCCAGTTTCAAAAACGGTTCCCGGTCGATAATGAGCAATAAAACCAAATAACTTATTTACATAAAACCTTCGCTCATAAGGATCTGAGACTAAAATTAAATAGATTTTAGCAAAATGATCGGGGGCCGCTTCCCTCAATTGCTTTTCAAATGCTGCGACAGTTTTTAATTTCATAAGCAAATTCTACCACGCACTCACCTTATCTTGAAGAATAATCTTGATCCAGATAAGTTAAATTAGGAAGGAGTGTGGGGATATGAGTTTGAAGGGAAAAGTTGCGGCAATTATTGGGGTAGGAGATGATCAAGGTTATGGCTGGGCAATAGCTAAAGCTCTTGCCGATCAAGGAGCTACGATAGTTTTTGGCACCTGGACCCCTATTTTAAAAATTTTTCAGATGTCGTGGGATTCGGGGAAATTTGACGAATCTAGAAAATTGAGTGACGGCTCTTTAATGAATGTTGCAAAAGTCTATTCTATAGACGCTATGTATGACACCCCAGAAACTGTCCCAGAAGAGACGAAAAACAACAAAAGATATGCAGGGTCAACAGGGTACACCGTGTCTGAAGTTGCAAAACTTATGGAAACCGATTTTGGAAAAATTGACTTTCTTGTCCATTCCCTTGCTAACGGACCTGAGGTAAAAAAACCCCTTCTTGAAACCTCTAGGGAGGGTTATTTGGCCGCAGTTAGCTCTTCTTCTTACTCTTTTGTAAGCTTACTCCGTTACTTTGGACCTCTAATGAATGCGGGTGGCTCCGTTCTTAATCTAAGTTACATGGCATCAAACAGAGTTGTTCCCGGATACGGGGGCGGGATGAGTTCGGCAAAAGCTGCTCTCGAAAGTGATACCAGAACACTTGCTTTTGAGGCTGGAAGAACTTGGAAAATTCGAGTAAATTGCATTTCAGCTGGACCCTTAGCAAGCAGGGCTGCAAAAGCGATTGGTTTTATTGAAAGAATGATCGACTACTCTTTGGCAAATGCCCCTCTCCAAAAAGATTTAACTGCGGAAGAGATAGGTCATGCTGCGGCATTTCTTCTATCTCCAAAAGCCTCAGCTATTACAGGCGTTGTCCTTTTTGTTGACAACGGCCTGCATGCTATGGCCACCTCTTTAGACAGTCCCACTTTAATCGGATAATTCCTTATTCTGCTTTTTTATAAGACACTGAAAATCAATAAAATGAAGCAAATTCCTCTTCAGATAGAATCAAAGCAATCTAAATAGAGGAAACTATATATGACAACGCTGAAAAATCAAATCGCTTCATTTTTTTATTATTTGGCTGAACTTTCAGAAGTGCCTCTAAGGTATGTATTGAATGATATTTTTGGACGCTGGATGACTGTCTTAACACCAAATGAATACGGAAACGCTTCGTCAAAAACAGCTGAAATTTTCATCCGTATTGGCCTTGGATTTCTTTTTATCCTATTAATCGGACCTGTTATTATAACATCTCTTCTTTGGGTCCTCCTCCGATTCATTGGGGATATTTGGTTATGGAGTCAACAATTTTTACTCTTTAAAGGCAATTATAGTGGCTCAGGAAACAACACTTTTGCTACTTGGAACCTTGCTAGCTTTCTCCCCCCCTGCACTATTGTAGATGGTGTTGCTTACTCAAATGAAAGATTGAAGCAAATTGGGGATCAGATAAAAGATTTTCACTTTTTTTGTGGTCAGGAGGTAGGCGGACCAGAAGCCCGATTTTTATCCAAGCACTTACAAGACAATTATATGGAATTTTATAGCTACATAGGCAAGTCGCACACCCCGCTTCTCCAAAGTGGACTCTTCTTTGCTTCAAAAGAGGCCGTCCTAAACGTAGATTGGTACCCTTACGCAAAAAAGACAGGGAGACAAGCGTCAATCCACAGAGGATTTGTAGTTTTTGAACTTCAAAATTATTATGTTGTTGTTACACATCCTGACAGCGCTCAAACTTCTGCAGGGATAACTACACGCAATCTCGAAATACAACAACTGTTAGGAGACATCGCAGAATATAAAGATAAACCGATCATATTTTGCGCCGACTTAAACTCCGATCGATATCAAAATGAACCAGGGTATCAGCTTCTAACAGCTCAATTCCCTGATGTCATTCTAAACCAATATCAAACTTGTAACAATTGCAGCGATTTAACCGACCACCCCTATTGCCCCGGCGCAGATAAGATCGGCGGAGCTACTAATATCGCCTGCATTACAGATACCGATATTTTAGCATACAACCGCTTTAATAAAAGCGGTAAAATTGAATGTATCAGCATTGATTTTTTTGGGACAAATTCGACTACCTTCAAAGTTAATCTGACAGGGAGCGCATTTTTTCTAGACTTGACAGACCACCATCTGATGAAAGGGGAAATTTCCTAACTTGACTTGTTCAACACATTGCAATATAATGAGTTGAAAAGGAGATTCCCATGTCATCTTCCCTCCAAACAGAGATTTTGATAAGCTTTGTAAACAACATATTTTCTGAAAAAGCCTACATCCCCTATACCATAGGATATTCTTACGATCCCACTGATTTAACTACCCTTTTTGAAAAAATTCTTAAAATCTCCCTTTCAGCAAATGGCTATTTCAGAGATACAAATCCTGGTAAATTTAGCGTAGTATACGCCACCTCAAAAGAGGCTACTTCTGAAAAAACCGCCTCCTTAAGGGATTTAGTAGACCTAGGGTTTGGAACCTTCAAAAAACCTTTATACGCCCACCTTATTAAAAATTAAAACCCAGCCCGCCACTTATTCGCTCAGAAAATGCGAATAAGGGAGCTTGAGGGTCAGACGTGAAATCCTGAAAAAATCTTAACAAATAGACTTAAGGATCATACCTGAAATTTTGAAATATTAAGATTTTTTCAGGATTTCACGTCTG